>OBLN01000022.1_pt1 | contig 54187 bp, 65 predicted proteins | sample 1519301 | NCBI WGS metagenome assembly OBLN01 (sample SAMEA2452533, study PRJEB22499) | sediment metagenome | reverse complement strand
TTGAAAATTTTGTCTAATTAGAATGGGAGAGATTAGGAGCTAATTAGATAACCTCGTTTTGGAAATTGTCTCATGGAATTAATGTTATACTTACTAGATTATAATTATGACTCCTTCTGCTTTCCGGCAAACGTACCCTTTTCATCTTTAAATGAAGTGAGCAAAGCAACCATAAGATCCCATACCTTCCTGACCGATGGGATATACAGCCGTTCATCAGGAGAATGCGGATTCTTTATGGTAGGACCAAAAGAGATCATATCCATTTCCTCATATTTCGAACCTATAACAGCGCATTCCAGGCCCGCATGAATAGCTTCGATCCTTGCATGTTCCCCGAACACAGAAAAATACACATCCCTGCATCGCTGAAGAAGAGGTGAAGACATATCAGGTTGCCATGCCGGATAACCTGAACCATGCGAACAGTTTCCTCCATACTCTACGGCAACCGAGGTAACTTTTCCGGTGATCTCTGCAAGTCCTGTGTCAGAAGAACTGCGCTGGCTTGATACTATCACCAGCTCACCATCCACTATATTCACAATAGCCAGATTACTTGAGGTTTCTACAAGACCTGATATTGCCGGAGATATGGAAGCTACCCCATGTGGCAATGACATAAGAATACCTATGACCCGACGAGCAAAAGACTCATCTATTGCTTTCATTTCAACTTCTGACCCATATTCTTCAAGAGTTATTGAAAGAGAAAGCTCAAGACCTGCATATTCAGACCTGAACTTGCTTTCAAACCCAGCAATCAAAGAGACAACAATCTCCTTCATATCCGGAGAAAAAGCAATAATGGATTCCGCATGTCGTGGAATGGCATTATGTGCAGAACCGCCTTTTACATCAAGCAACATGACATCGATTTCTTCCATGAGTAATTGCAAGGCTCCTGCAAGCAGCTTGTTGGCGTTTGCTCTCTTTTCATGAATATCAACACCGGAATGCCCTCCTGAAAGACCATTTACCACCAATCTGAAAAATAATGCACCTTCAGGTACCGATGAATACTCAAGTGGCATCCTGATGGTCGTGTTCAATCCACCGGCACAGCCAACGGTAAAAACACCCTCTTCTTCCGAATCCACATTCAACAGTATCTTCCCGGAGATGAAATCAGGCATTAGCGCATTAGCTCCCGTAAGTCCGGTTTCTTCATCCACGGTAAAAAGCAGCTCAAGTGGAGGATGGCTTATACATGTATCTTCTGCAAGAGCCAGGGCAATGGCGAGTGCTATTCCATTGTCTGCACCCAGGGTTGTTCCCTCAGCCCTGAGCCAGTCAGCGTCGATAACAGGTACAATTGGGTCTTTTGTAAAGTCATGATTGCATCCGCATGCCTTTTCACATACCATATCCATGTGTCCCTGAATCACTATTGAGGGCAGGTTCTCATAGCCTTTTGAAGCGGGCACCCCAATGACCACATTGTTGACACTATCGAACTTTACGCTAAAACCTTTTGAGAGAGCCCATTCTTTCAGCCATGTGGCTATTCTCTCTTCCTGACCTGATGGTCTGGGGATACTGCTTATTTCCCTGAAAAGGGTAAGGATCTTTTCTGTGACTTCATCCATGAACTAACCTGCCATATCTTGAATCTTAAAATCTTACTCCATAAATTTTGCATTAATGAGATATAGTCTATTGCCTGCTCTGTACCAAATATATCATACAACAAATATAAGAAGAATCTTGACAATTCTTTCCTTAAAGATTATGAACCGAAAAAGAGAGGAGATAATATGGATATTTCCGATATCATCAGTGTAATAATGGGAGACATAGTGGAACAGGAAGTTGATGCCATAGTGAACGCTGCCAACAATTCACTTCTGGGCGGAGGAGGTGTTGACGGAGCTATACATTATGCAGCCGGTCCGCAACTTCTGGAAAAATGCCGTACACTTGGAGGGTGCCCGACAGGAGAAGCCAGAATAACAAAAGGATACAAACTCCCTGCAAAGTGGGTGATACATACCGTTGGACCTGTCTGGAAAGGAGGAAATTTCAGAGAGGAACAACTGCTGACCGATGCATACAGGAATTCACTCATTCTTGCAGAAGAATATGATGTCAGAAGCATTGCCTTTCCAGGAATAAGTATCGGAGCCTATGGCTTTCCCGTTGACAGAGCATCGGAACTTGCTGCAAGAACTATACTTGAACATCTTAAGGATGGTAGCTCACTGGAAGATGTCAGGCTAATCTGTTTCAATGAAAATGCACATCACTTTTATTCGAATGCACTATGGGAGCAGGCTTCTTTTATCGAAACCAGCAGATAATGTATACCAAAACAACAAAGTACATCATTATCATGAGAATTAGCATATACCGCATGATAGATGTTTTTAAATAATATGGATGTGTGAAGAACTTTTGTTAAGTTAGACCATACGCAATAAAGTTGTAGACTAACGATTGTTCGTTTGGTGTGATTGGTTGGAGGTACGGCAAATAATAACGGGTGGTACCATAATTTACCAAAAACGGAACCCAACAAGCCAGAATTTCCCTGATTAGAAAAAACGAATCATGAAAGTTACCCTTTCAAAAAATATTCAGGAATCCTGGCTGTTGGGAATCTTCGATTTCCAGATTGATCTTATGTGACATAGCATTTTTTAGCGGCTTCTACTCATAAACAATTTATTTCACAAAGCAGATATAGGAATCCATGAGCCTGTTAATTGTAAAGAACGTTTCAAGAGAAGGTCCCGGGATACTAAAAGATATCCTGGATGAAAATAATATTTCTCACGACATCATCGACCTTGATGCAGGTGATAAAATACCGAACCCTGAAAACTATTCTGCAATAATGGTTTTCGGTGGACCGGACAGTGCCAACGACACAACCGGGAAGATGTTAACAGAACTTGAAATTATAAAGCAGGCAATTGATGCAGGCATACCTTACCTTGGTATCTGTCTTGGCATGCAGGCACTTGTGAAGTCCTGTGGAGGCTCTGTGCACGCAAATGATGTAAAAGAAATAGGCTTCCGTGGAGAAGATGGTAACTATTATTCAGTCGACATTGGAGAAGAACATTCACATGACCCTCTGTTTGCCGATCTTGAAACTCCTCTGAAGATATTCCATTTACACGGTGAAACAGTAAATATAACCGAAAAGATGCAATTGCTGGCTACCGGAAAGTACTGCTGGCACCAGATAATAAAAATCGGTGAAAATGCCTACGGGATTCAGGGGCATTTTGAACTGACACCGGAAATGTATGATGTGTGGCTTGACAACGACCCTGAACTCATGGAGATGGACAGGGATAAACTCAAAACTGATTTTGAATTACTTTCTGATGAATATAGCAACACAGGAAGAGAACTATTCAGTAATTTCCTGAAGATTGCAGGATTGCTCTGACAGGTTCATTGTTATCCAGACCAATGGACAATTTTTTGTATCAGTCAGACAAATATTATTTCATGAAGATCCCACAATCCATAAACACGGAACGATTGGTAATCAGAAGATATGTGGAAGATGATCTTGACAGGTTACACCTTTTTTTCAACAATGAAGAAGTAACCGGTTCCACGGATATGCCTCTTCACCGAAGCCTTGAGGAAACAAAAGAATTCCTTGGCATGCTCATACAATCATACAGTTCGGATGAACCACTCTTTGCAATGGCAATTTCCAAAAAGGATAATGGAGAAGTGATTGGTTCATGCGGTTTTGCATCACTTGAATTTTCTCCGGATACACAGGTATATTATGCTCTTGAACCGGAATTCCGTGGTATGGGATATGCAACGGAAGCAATGGAAAAAATGATAGAATACATGGTCCTTGTTCTTGATATCAACAGGATAGCAGTTTACTGTTCTCCTGAGAACATTGATTCGATAAACCTGGCAAAAAGAGTGGGAATGGAATATCAGGGTACTGTCAAGATGGACGACAGGGATTCCGAGTATTTCCTTCTGACACGGGAAAAATATCTCCGTGGTAATTAAGGCAACATCTTTTATTTCTTAATATCAGTGTTTTGAATAATATGATTGCTGATGTGCACATCTGCACAGAAAAAACGTCGCTGCATATCAAAAATGTTTTATAGAATTATATTAACTTTGTAGTTATATGAAGCTAAATATGTTATTTGTTTTTATTTTAATAGTTGTTTCGATGTCTGTACCTGTAACTACAGCAGAGTACAACCATGAAGAGATAAAAAGCATAATCTACGAAGCCGGGAAAGAGATAAAACCCGGTTTTACTGAAGACTTTGCATGGTATGTTAATGACAATGAGCATGTCGGTCTTGTCTATTATTCTGAAGTTACCCTGGAACCCGACATGAGAGACCCTGGCTACTGGGACATGGAACAAAGAATGACTGTATATGAAACCCCGGACATGATAGTAAGCAGTGCTATAGTTTTCGATGCTCCGACACCCTATGGGACCAGGGTATTTGTGAATATTGATGGTTATAATCTTCCCCTTTCAGAGCTGGAACCGGTAGCAGAGGTTATTTTCACTACATTTGTAGATGCCTCTTTAAAAAGCGGTGCTATCGGCGAAGTAGTAACAGAGGACACTGCAGTCGAGGAATACGATTCACTTGAGAATACAATCCCGGAAGATATACCGGCAGTTACAGATGATGATGCGGAATATGAGGAAATTGAATCAACAGAATATGATTATGAAGAAACTGATGACTACGCTCTTGAAAAGGAATTTGATGAACTGTTCTCAGAGTATGACAGATTATTATCTGAAGGACTTATCGAATACGAAGGAGAAATGGATGTTGAGGATATTGACAAACGGGATATAGAAGACATCCAGAACATTAACATGAACTTCATTTTACCTGAAGATTTTGTCGAAGCGATGGAGCAGGAAGCTAAGATAATTGACATGATAAGGGATGAAAGCTCTGAAGACATAGACAAGCTTGAGGGAATGGATACTGGTGGAGAACAGGGGATTGAAGCTAACAGGGATATTATCAAAGATGTCTTTGGAGACGACTTTAACTTTGAGGCAGGAAGCTCTTCTGTAAGTGTTGGCGGCGGACCTGACTACGAAGGAAAGGAAAAGGTTGCGGAAAAACTCAGTGAGAACCTGTATCTTGATGCGCTGGATAATACCAGGAAGGAAAGCATGGAGAAGCTGAAAACAGGACACGAAGCCGCTTCATTCTTCTCAGATACGTATGGGGACTCAAAGATCTCAAAGACATTTGAGAAACTGGATAAGCTCAATAGTGTGAAAGAAGAAGTGGACAAATATGTTGACATCTACAAAGATTCCGAGAAACTAAGTGAGATGAAAGGGTCGTCGGGCACCGCTGCAAAAGCCCTGTATGCAGTTGCAAAAGGTGGCCAGGAAGTTGCTGATAAGATTCCTGTTGTTGGTGAACTTGTAAAGACCGGATTTGAAGTGACTGAAAAGCTGATCATGGTAGTACCTGAACTCGACAACGCTATAAAGAACAGCGATGCCAGACAGGGAGTTATAACAAATGGTCCAATTGGGACTTCCACACCTAACGCCTTCCTTGATTCATATGGAAAAGTAACACAGACATCGGATGGACCTTCTTATTCTATGCCCTATACCGATGAGAATGGACAAGAGCATGAGATAAGCCCTGACCAATGGGTCAAGGTAACAACAAAAGATGGAACCTATTACATACCTACCGATGAATGGGAGAATCCTATTGGTGATGTTGCTCTTAAAGACTCCGGAAGCAGCTGGAAACCCTGGAAATGGGATAATTGCCAGGTGGTAAAACGTACCAATCCTGGAGTAACCTACAACAACGGGGAGGAATACGACCTATGAAAAAAAGAACGATCGCAATAATAGGAATAGTATTATTGTTCCTCCTGTTCTCAGGCGGAGATGATGACAGCTCATACAGTAATGATGACTGGGATTCCATGATATCGGACAGCTATGATGTTGACAGCGCGGCAAGCATGTCAATATATGAATCCCTATCATTCAAGGGAATTGATGACACTGTGGTGGAAGTAACTGAAGAGCAGGTACTTTTAAGATATGACCAGCCACCTGTAAGATCAGATACCGATGCGCTCCTGATCTGGTTCTATATGATGGGTGTGGCGGCTGAAACCGCACCTTATACGAAAGAGGTCATCATAGAGATGTACGATGGAACCGAGCCACTCTATGAGGTCACAGTACAAACAACTGATATTCAGGATTATCTGGATTCTTACATAACTCTCGAAGAGTTCAAGACAAAAGTAGATGTCAGAGCATTAATGTGATTTCAGGAGAAAAACTAGGGGAAACAAAGGAGATATTCCTCTTTGATTCCCCTCTTTCTTTAGATATCCTGAACAAGAACAATATTGTCTATGAAGAAAGAGAATTCTGCTGGGGAGACAATTCTGAGGAATCAGATATTACTGCACTTGCAATTCTCCTCTGGTTCCTTGATAAGAATGAAACATTCCTGAGAAAGAAAGCATTTCTTCAGGATTTCGTTATGGAATTCCTACAGGAAGATTTTGAAACAACATTCAATTACGAATACTGGCGAAACAGCAAGATCCAAAGGTGGGGACACACAGCAAAGCCACTTGTTGAATTTGAAATCTATCTCTACATGAGGCAAAAGAATGTAAAAATACGAAATTTCCAATCGATCCACTGATAATCTTGCCCTTGTTCAGGGTAAAAGGATATGTAAAGACTGCATTTCAGAGAACCTAAAAGAAGAACTGGACACAGGAAACCTGGATTTTGGTGCCTGTATCTAAATTGACCTTTTGCCGGACTACCTGATTTGCCCTCTCACTTTTTATGTCAATATCTAAACACCACTACTGTAAAGTCTGACCGACTAAAATAACAAAATATAAATATATATTGCAATATATTATTTTTAAATAATTGTTGGGTGTGTGCGGATGAACAGAATGAAATATTCCCCTGATTCTTACAGAAAAATAATGCTTCTTTTCCTTGTGTTAACACTTATCTATGCTTGTATTCTAACCACATCAGCAGAATCTGTTGTCAGCATATCACCCTCAAGCCGGAGCATAGATGCAAATCAGGAACTTGATGTATACATAAATATAGAGCCGGAAACTCCCATTGCCGGTGCACAGCTTGACATTCTGTATGATCCGGACATGCTTTCGGTGAGCAGCGTTAATGAAGGGGATTTCTTCAAGCAGGATGGAACCATGTCAATCTTCATTGGGGGGACAGGAGATGAAACTCAAGGAAGAATCAGTGGGCTCTTTGCAGTGACCCTGGGCAAAGCCGAAATAACTACGGAGGGAACTTTTGCCCGCATTACATTCACGGCTTCCGATACATCAGGGGACTGTGTTATTGGTATTTCCAATGTAATATTAAGCAATTCTGACGGTTTGTCCGTTCCCGTAACTACTCATACCGCACAGGTCACTATCAATGAAAATATACCCTCTTCCCAGATAGATGAAACAACTGCCAGCTCCGGTGGAGGTGGCGGCGGTGGAGGAGATACAGGTGAAGAGGCCGGTAATATTGCCTTTAAAGAAGTTAAAAAACTCTATATCACCGCAGAAACGGATATCATTTATTCCTTTGATGAGAACTCAAATCCCATCAGTTCTATTAGTTACAGATCACTGAAAAGTGCCGGTTTCATAACAAGCACCATTGAGGTGCTTAAAGATGTATCTTCCACCGTTTCAGAAAATCCGGAAGGACTGATCTACAGGAACATGAATATCTGGATAGGGAAAGCAGGCTATGTCACTGGAACTAATATGGATGATATGAGAATATCTTTTGTTGTTCTTAAAAACTGGATCAGGGTCAATGATGTAGATTCAGGCAACATAAACCTGAAAAGATACCATGCCGGAAAGTGGGAAACTCTTGATACTGAAATAACAGGAGAAAATGAGGATTTTGTCATTTTTGAAGCAAAGACTCCGGGATTCTCACCGTTTGCCATCACTGCAGAAACACCATCTGATGATATGGAAGATGAAGTATTATTAAATGATGGATCTGACAGCAAAATCACAGATCAGGAAGAAGAGGACAGCATCAGTATAGAGAACTCTGTTTCCGGTTCAACTGAAACAAGTTCCGCAAAGCTTGCACAGAACAGCTCTTTGCTGCTTTGCACTTTCATGCTCATTATTTCACTTTTCAGGCGTGGCAAATTCATTTAGAATTACCGATGCAAAATACTGAAAAAGAATAAATCCTGTCCACACCTTCTTTAAAGAGGAGAAGTGGAAAAATGATAGGAATAATGGCTGACTCTCATGATAATATGGATGCAATCAGGACCGCTGTGGAACTATTCAATAAAAAGAAGGTCAGGACCGTCCTGCATGCCGGGGACATTATCTCACCATTTACGGCAGCAGGTTTCAGCAAACTGGATGCCGATCTGTATTTTGTTTTTGGTAACAATGACGGTGACAGATTACTTCTTAAACAGAAATTTGATGAGATCGGTGCACAGTGTTGTGGCGATTTCGGAGATCTGGAAATCGAAGGAAAACGCATTGCACTCCTTCATGGAATATACGAACCCCCGGTAAACGCTCTGGCAGAATCAGGGGACTTTGATATAGTTGTCAGGGGACACACGCATCATGCAGGTGTCACTGAAATAAATGAAACTTTGTTGATAAATCCGGGAGAGACTGCAGGAGTACTCACCGGAAAACGAACGGTGGCACTCCTTGATCCCGAACTTGGTGTAGAGATAATAGAAATATGAATCCTGGCATCTTTCTCAGGATTCATGAAAGAATTAATGTCTCAGAGCAGCTCTGAGACCTTTGACAGGACTTCCTTTACCTGTTCAGGGTCAAGGTCAAGGTCCTTATTCTTTTTTATATCCAGGTCTGTGAGCAGTATGTGCTTCCCTATAGGAATACCTGCTTCTTCCATCGTTGCCTTCGCACAGTTCACCGGGCATCCGTCTATTACTATTATAGACTCACAGCCTTCCGCAGATTTAAGCAAACCAGGTCTCTTACCACCGATACCTACGGTGCACATCATATTGCCCACGCCCTGCTTGTGCAATTCAATTGCAACAGCATTGCTTAACTGACCAACATTGGATGCACCGGCACATGGGAATATACCCACAATATCAGAGCCACATGAACATTTTACATTCCCAGACATAGGTATTACTTTGTTATCCATTCGATAACCTCTTCAACCTTTGGTACCCTGCCAGCAATCTTTACATCACCATCAACAACAACAGCAGGCGTAATCAATACACCATATGCCAGTATGCTGTCCATATCTTCAACCTTTACTATCTCAGCATTGACACCCGTCTGCTCAACTGCTTTTTCAACTGAGTTCTTGGCTTTGTTGCACTTTGGACAACCGGAACCTAATATCTCTATTTTCATATTTTCATCTCTTTGGTTTAAATAAACACTTTAATAGCATAAAAATCGCAGGATCTCACGCAATCAATACAGTATTTGCACGAACTCATCCTTGCAGGGAAACATATCCCATCCTTTAGTTCAAGTACATCATTCTGGCATGCATCCACACATGAACCACAACCAGTACATTTGTCATCGTGAACAGTGATAAGTACCATTTAGTGAACACTTCCCAATTAAGCAAATGGAATGTCAGTACCCTCTCTTTAATATTGTTATCAGGTCATCAGAGTTGGGCATGTTTTCCTTTATTTTTTTACAGGTTATATCTATATCATAATCACAGCGTATGATCTCAGCTTCCGAACTGGATGTATCAAACACCACACAACTGGCACGCCAGTCACCATCCCTGGGCTGACCTGCAGATCCCGGGTTTATTATCAGCATGTTCTTGAATTTCCTGATAAAAGGATGGTGTGAATGACCTATGAACAGAACATCTGCATCAATTCCAGATACCATTTCCTCGATCTCAGATTCCGGTGTGTCCGGCCTCATGTATTCGTAATTGGACCTTGGACTTCCATGTGTAAAATAAAGTTTCAGACCGTCTATCTCTTTCTCAATACTGAAGGAAAGCTGGCGAAGGAACGCCATTTGCTCTTCTGTTATCACTTCTCTGGTGTAATCCCTGGTAGCAACTGAAAGATGTTTGTATTTATACCCACATCCGCATTCAATTCCGGAACCTACGGCTGCATCATGGTTACCAAGAACTGTTTCGATTCCATGTTGCATGATAAGGTCTATGCACTCTGATGGAGAGGGACCATAATCAGCAAGGTCACCAAGGCAGATTACCCTGTCATGGGGCACATCAAGCACTGAATCCAGTGCTTCTTTATTACCATGAATATCTGATATCAGCAGTATTCTCATTTTTTCACCAAAAATGTTCTTGTGAAATACTCTTTTTACTACCTTCATGTATCATATAAAGTACGTTCCAAACACAAATCCTGATATCGTGGCAATCACAACAACGAGTGAAATGTATGTCAGGCCTTTCCGGACACCCATGATCCTGCTTATCACGATCATATTAGGCAGACTCAGAGCCGGACCTGCAAGCAGCATGGATAGTGCAGGACCCTTGCCCATACCAAGAAGTGTGAGTGCACTTATTATAGGAACCTCTGTCAATGTTGAGAAATACATGAGTGCTGCAGCAACAGATGCAATTACGTATGACGTAAAAGTGCTGCCTCCTACATATTTGACAACATATTCTGCGGGGAGGAGTTCAACCATTATACCTGCGAAGAACACTCCTATCAGCAGAAGGGGAGTTATCTGCTTTACGAGGAACCAGGTCTCATTCATCCAGCTTTCAAGCTCATCCTTAGAGAACCATTTGAGAGAGACGTATATGGTAATAAGTATCAATGGAATTTCCACAAATAGCATTGGATTCCATGTAGGCAGTATCTCCGGTGTTACAAGTATTGCCAGGAGCAGCAGGAAAAGCCAGACCGTGTGAGCGTGTTTCTCTTCACCGAATGTCTTGATGCTCTTTCTTTCGCCGTTATATTTCTCATATATAAATGCCATCATAATACCGATAAACACTGATAGGAGGATTGCTATAACTGCCCTTGCAACTCCAAGGTCATAGCCCAATATTTTGGCAGTATATACTATGGCAAGAATATTGATAGCAGGCGCTGAGAACAGGAAAGTGGTTGCAGGACCAATTCCCGCACCTCTTTTATAGATTCCTGCAAAAAGAGGCAGGACTGTACAGCTGCACACAGCAAGCAGACATCCGGAAACGGCTGCTACGGTGTAGGAAACATATTTAGGTGCATCAGCCCCGAAGTATTTCAGGACCGACTCTTTGGAAAAGAGCGATGCTATAGCTCCTGCCAGGAAAAAGGCAGGTATCAGGCACAAGAGTACGTGCAATGCAAGATACTCCTGAAGTGATGCAATGCCGACATAAGCCAGGTCTACGAGATAAGATGTCATTGTTTCAAAATGTGTTGAAATACTATTTATAGATTATGGTTTCAAATCATTTTGAAACACTTTATAGGACACTTCTTAAATCACAGACCATCCGGAATACCACTAAAAGTATATCTAAAAAACACAATTGAAACATATGTCATTCAAACCCATTGGAAAGGTATCAAATTTTGCAGATGAAGAGACCATGCAGCTTCTTGCACTCTGGAAAGAGAGCGTAAGTGTTGTGGAACTGGATGAAGCGGATGCAGAAGCGTATCTCTATGAAGACTATTCACATTACATAGTGATCCATGATCCCCTGAAAATGGAGTTCCCTGAGAAAAGAAAAGAATGGAACAGGAGATTCTGCAGGGACGCGGGCGTTTCAGTTGTTGAACTTGTGAAGACTGACGGGAAGAAAATATACTTCAAAGGTCTCTTTGCAGCGAACAAGTCTTCTATTTACGGCATTCTTCCTTACACTTCCTTTGACAATTATGAGGCAGATTTCCCTCTTGCTGAGATGGAAATACTCAAGAAACAGACAATGGATGTGGCACTTCCCCTGGCAATCGGAAAGACAATACTGGATGTAGGATGCGGTGTTGGCAGCACTACACTACAAATGGCAAGGATGAATCCACTATCAGATGTCATGGGAATCGACCTGATGGAAAATACCATGGAACAGTGCCGCTTAAATGCTGCTGCCTATGATGTGGCAAACGCATCTTTCAAAGCTGCAAGCGTCTACGAGCTTCCATTTAATGATGGAGAATTTGAGACTGTAACCTGTTTCTTTATGCTACACCACCTTGACGATATACCAAAGGCTCTTTCCGAAGCCAAAAGAGTACTGGCTGCAGGAGGAAAGGTCCTGGCAGTTGAGCCTCTGGACCACCATCATGGAACTGAAAGAGGCATACAGGATTGGGTTGATCATTTTGAGAATGCAGGTTTTTCCGTTGAGACCGAACAGATAAGCAGAGCCGTCTTTGTACAGGCAACGTTGAAGTAAAAAGAAACAATGGAGGAGCGGGTGCACCACACCCGCATCAAAAACAGATGTGCAATATTCTTTTCCATCAAGAGGTAAACCATCTGGAGAGTTTGTTTTTCCTTGATTGCACTTTAGTGTTACAAACGTATATGTTTTTTAACACTAAATTTACTATGAATCTTTTTTATTTATAACTTATGCCAGCTGGAAAAGCAGCTAACTCCTGCAAAATATCGAAAAGTTAAAGTACGTAACATGTCAAGTGATTACGTTGCTATTTATTGGAGACACGAAAATGCTAGGAATAACAGATCCGCAAATATGGATTGCCTATATATTATGTTTCGTAAGTGCCATAGGATGTGTAATCTATGGCCTGATACACTGGAATGATAAAGAGGATGATAACTGATGGCTGTCAGTACACCCATTCTTGGAATATCCGTACTAGCCTATATGATGGTGGTTTTCTACTTCGGTTGGCTTGGTTATAAACAGACAAAGGACACTGATGACTACATGCTGGCCGGAAGGAAGGTCCATCCCTTCGTGCTGGCTTTCTCTTATGGAGCCGCGTTCATCAGTACTTCTGCGATCATAGGATTCGGAGGATATGCCGCGGCATTCGGTATGGGTATCCTGTGGCTTGTTGCCATGAACATAGTTGTCGGGATCTTTATCGCTTTTGTTATATTCGGTTCAAGGACAAGACGTATGGGATTCAACCTTAAGGCTGTTACATTTCCAGAGCTTATAGGAAGAAGGTTCCAGTCAAGGTTCATACAGGGATTTGCAGGTGCTCTTATTACCATATTCATGCCACTCTATGCAGGTAGCGTCCTGATAGGAGGAGCGCGTTTCATGGAAACTGTCCTTGGTATTGAATACAATACCGCCGTCCTCATGCTTGCCATAATCGTTGCAGCTTATGTTATAACAGGCGGACTTATCGCAGTTATGTATACAGATGCTCTTCAGGGAGTATTGATGTTCATTGGAATGGGTATTCTGCTTGTGCTCACATATACAAAACTTGGCGGTGTTGTTGAAGCACACCAGGCACTCACAAATATGGCATACCTTGTTCCTGATAATCTTGCAGCCGTCGGACATACCGGATGGACCTCGATGCCGGCCTTTAACTCACCAACATGGTGGACACTTGTGTCAACAATTATACTCGGAGTGGGCATCGGTGTACTTGCACAACCGCAACTTGCCGTACGTTTCATGACTGTGGAGAGCACCCGTTCACTGAAAAGAGCTGTTCTTTCAGGTGGTCCTTTTATCTTTATGATGGCGGGGGTTGCCTATATCGTAGGTGCATTATCAAATGTATATTTCTTCAATACACAGGGAATGATAGCCCTTGATGTTGCTGGTGGTAACATCGATAAGATAATCCCGGAATATATCAACAGTGCAATGCCTGATTATTTCGTTGTGTTCTTCCTGCTTACCCTGCTGGCAGCCGCCATGTCAACACTGAGTTCCCAGTTCCACGCAATGGGTACGGCATTCGGACATGATTTCTACCGTGAGGGCATTATGAAGGGAAAGATCGCAAAGACAATAAATGTCACAAGGGTCGGCATTGCAACGACCATCATGATCAGTGTGATACTTGCGTACATCCTCCCACCAGGAATTATCGCAAGAGCAACAGCGATCTTCTTCGGACTCTGTGCAGCAGCCTTCCTTCCAATGTACTCCGGAGCCATCTTCTGGAAACGCATGACCAGAGAAGGAGCCATAGCAAGTCTGCTTGTAGGTACTTTCGCCAGCCTGTTCTGGCTCACATTCGTCCACGCAAAGGAAGCAAGCGCACTTGGCATAAGCCAGGCACTGTTTGGTAAGGTCACCCTGCTTACAGGTACATGGACCGTTGTAGATCCAATACTTGTAGCTACACCACTGGCCATTATTGTTGCCATAGTAGTGAGCCTTATGACAGAACCTGAATCAAAAGAACATATTGACCTTTGTTTTAAGAGAGAATAATACTTTTCTTTTTTTAGAGGTGGTCAATCAACGAGTTTAGTTGATTGATACACCTCTCTTAATTTTTCATTGGGAAATGAGGAACTGGTATTTTGAGATAGTACTTATTTTCACACATTTTTTTATTACGCGATGCAATAAGCATATCTCTGTGGTTCGAATTTCACCTATCTTCCAGTAGGGAGGGGATATATACAAGCAGAAAAAAGTGTACGCTTTAAAATTTAAAGACGTTGATAAATTATTTTTTAATACAGTTAAATCATCTGTATGTTTTTTTTTTGAATTATAATTATTTACGTTTCTTTAAAATTGAAAAAGCTTCTATGAAAGTTTCTGACCCTGGTATTATATCACGTAGATAGTTAATGATAGATTCCTTTAGTTGCATTTCTTCATACAGGTATTTATATACAGACACTAGTATCAGCACAATAAAAGATATGACGAGTAAAGCTGTGAAGCCCAGCCCAATATTTGAGAGATAATTTACACCTTTATTAAATTCATCTTCGTTACTTTCTTCATAATACGCATTTTGTTTCTGTGATTCTAACTCTCTAGCAAGGTTTACATCATATCCATAATAGGCGCAGGTGTCAAAAATGATATTCAAATCGTCACTTTCTGTAATTCTGTATCCATCATAAACGCCTTTTCTTCCGTTCTCAAGATATGTCTGTACTAAATTACTTATTTCACTGTACCCTTCGCCACTTATATGACTTTGTTCTACTAAACTAAGCAGTTGTTCTCTCATCAGAATTTCGAGTGCATCTTTTTCTGCCTGTTTCCTAGACCAATCTTCTTTAAGGTTACTGTTTTTTATGATGACATTCCGTTTGTCATCTATAATTGATCCTGATAAATTGAAGCATCCGTATGTGACAAAGTAATTTAAATCAAAATAATTTGTTCCGCTTATATATACAGTTGAATTTTCAGTAATTAAAATTCCGCCGCTTGTGGATATATCAAGTCCGTGTATACTTGCATTGTCATAAAGAATAAATGAAGCTGAGCCTCCGTTAAATCTCAAATTTGAGACGTTGCCAGATGAATGCATAAATGTAGTACTACGAATATAATTTTCCGATGCTGGATTATGAGTCAGTGGAAGCGAACAGATATAATCTTCTATGCTCAAATCTGTTTCATAATAATTATTTTCAAATGCCAGATTACTTGGTATGAATTCTACCATTGCACCTTTTTTAGTTGATTTCTCCACTGCATATGCATATGGATAACCTTTGTAGAACTTGAAATGCTCTAAATCATCAGAAGTTACATTACTGTTATCCAATGCTTGTTTATAGGTTATTAAATACGTATCTGCATACTTTGAAAAATCATTTTCATTTGCTATTTCTGATTTAGAAAAACATATGATGAGACTGCCTATTATAACAAACAAAATAAGAATGCATAGTATGTTTCTATATGATATTTTAGATTTCATGTAAGGTGTTTACATTATTACTAATTATATTATATAAGCTATTCTGCATACTATTTGTTCTGGCATTTGTAAACGCCCAAGTTCTGCACGGCATATATCTAACTCAATAAAGTAGCACTTCATCATCCTACAATATCAAATTTCGTCCCAACTCTCCAACCTTTCCTTCACATGAGCATTCAGGCTAAACGGTTTATCTGCTTTAACGTTCTTCTTCATATCTTGCAATAAAGAACATAGCAATCAGTAATATTACAATTATCATGACGTTCCTGAACATTTCCTTCTGAGTTGCACGTTTACCTGTCATTCTTTTAGCTCCTTTAATTATTGGTTTATAGTTAGTATATTTAACACATACTTCAATTATGTAGAGGACTTCTGCACTCGAACTATAAAACCGGCTAACAATTACTTTTCATCATTTGAGTCTTGTCATATAATTTGATTTGCCCTGCAATTTCACCCCACAACAACAGATTGTTACTACAAAGTCCATAGAAATCTGATACACACTCAAAACAGCTGGAATCACCCTTATCTTTTCTGCATCACAGCTATTTTTATCAGGCGCATGCATGCCATATCTTTTACTAAACTTTAAATAGAGTGGCATGCTAACAAATGACATGTTGACAATTATCATGATTTTTTATAATGAATAAAAGGAAGGAGAAAAAATGCTTGGAATAGATGACCCACAAATATGGATTGCTTATGTACTTTGTTTTGTAAGCGCCATAGGCTGCATAATCTATGGAGCCCTCAAATGGAATGATGATTCTGATGACGGAGAGGTGGAATGATGGTATTGAGCACACCCGTACTTGGAATTATCATACTGATCTATCTGATGGTAATCTTTTACCTTGGATGGCTCGGGTATAAGAAAACAAAAGAAACTGAAGATTACATGGTGGCAGGAAGGAAGATACATCCTTACATACTTGCATTATCCTACGGTGCAACGTTCATCAGTACTTCAGCCATAATCGGATTTGGTGGAGCCGCCGGTGCCCTTGGTATGGGACTGTTATGGCTTGCTTTTATGAACATCTTTGTAGGAATATTCATAGCATTCGTAGTATTCGGTTCAAAAACCCGCCGCATGGGTCTGAATCTCAATGCAGTTACATTCCCTGAGCTGATTGGAAGACGTTTCCAGTCCAGATTCATTCAGGGATTCTCAGGAGCATTAATAGGCATATTCATGCCGCTATATGCAGGTATCGTACTTATCGGAGGAGCAAGGTTCCTTGAATCCATCCTCAGTATAAACTATGATGTTGCCGTTCTTATTCTCACTGTTATTGTCGCCGCTTACGTTATCACTGGCGGACTTATTGCTGTTATGTATACAGATGCCCTGCAGGGCACACTAATGTTCATAGGAATGATCTTCCTGCTGGTATTCACCTATATCAAACTGGGAGGAGTTAGTGCAGCTCACTCGGCCCTTACAGCCATGAATGACCTTGTGCCTGAAAGCCTCACTGCCGGAGGACACCTTGGGTGGACATCAATGCCGGCATTCGGATCACCCATCTGGTGGTCACTTGTATCAACACTTGTACTTGGTGTGGGTATCGGAGTAATTGCACAGCCACAACTCGCAGTCAGGTTCATGACAGTCAAGAACGATAAGGCACTGAACAGAGCCGTACTTGTCGGTGGTCCTTTTATCCTTATGATGACAGGAGTTGCCTTTACAGTCGGTGCACTCTCAAACGCATATTTCTACAATACAGTTGGTAAGATATCAGTTGTAGTCGCAGGAGGAAACACTGATCTTATAATGCCTGAATTTATAAACAGTGCCATGCCTTCGACTTTTGTTGTTCTGTTCATGCTGACCCTTCTTGCAGCAGCCATGTCTACCCTGAGTTCACAATTCCATACAATGGGAACATCAATTGGTCATGACTTCTACCGTGAATATATCAAAAAAGGAGAACTCGGCCAGACCATCAACATAACAAAGATTGCAATTGCAGGTACCATCCTTGCAAGTGTTATTCTTGCATACATACTTCCAATAAGTATCATTGCACGTGCAACGGCAATCTTCTTCGGACTTTGTGCAGCAGCATTCCTGCCAATGTACGCAGGTGCTCTTTTCTGGAAACGTATGACCAAAGAGGGTGCAATTGCCAGTCTGCTGGTAGGAACATTCTCAAGTCTGTTCTGGCTTGCATTCGTACACAAATCAGAAGCTGTACCACTTGGAATAAGCAAAGCGATATTTGGTGTTGACACGATCCTGACAGGTACCTGGACAATTGTGGACCCTATACTCGTTGCTACCCCACTTGCCATTGTTGTTGCAATTGTCGTAAGCCTTATGACAAAACCAACATCACAAGAACATCTGGATGCTTGTTTTAAAAAATAGGAACTTTTTAATCGGGCATTTAATGCCCAAAAATTCTTTTTTATTTAAGATTACAAATATTTTTCTAATTAGAAGAAGGCATGCAATTTGTAAAATGTTCTTTTATAGGGAAATCGAGGTGGAACGTAGAACCTCCATTAACCTTACTTTCAACACGTATAGTTCCTTCATGACGTTCAATTATACGCTGACAGACGTTAAGTCCCAGACCCATTCCCGAATATTTTCTTGTGAGAGAACTATCTACCTGATAAAATCCTTCAAATATGCAGGATAGCTGCTCTTCGACAATACCAATGCCGTTGTCCTTCATACTCAAACATAACCGGCCATCTGCTTCAGTTACAGATATAGTTATAGTACTCTCCTGAGGAGAGAATTTTATAGCATTGTCAAGCAAATGGAAAAGTGCCTGATACAGTTTTTTGCTGTCACCATGGATCATAGGAACCTTTTGTGGAATATCAGTTTGCAAGCTCAGATCCTTATCTTTAAGAGCTTTTGCAGACTTAGCAACCACTGACTCAATAACCTGTGAGATATTCAAAGGCAGAATATCGTAAAAATGTTCATCCAAATGTTCCATTCCAAGATACAAAAGAGAATCCACCAGATTATCAAGTCTGTTAATATTCAGAATGGCGGAGTCTAAAGCATTTTTCGGACCCTGGTCAAGCGGACCCAGACACCCATCATAGAGAAGTTCGTTATATCCTTTTATTATTGATAAGGGAGTCTTCAGCTCATGACTGAATGTTGAAATTAACTCATATTTCATATTGTCAAGAGAATTCAATGCCTCTTTGTTTGCAGCAAGTTCCAAAGCATATGCGTTACTCCTGATCTCATGCATTTTTTGTTTTCTATTCAGAAGAGCCACATCAACTATCAGGTTTGTAAACTTTAAACAATACCTCACGATTTTCCACGCTTTGTCTTTACTGACGATGGGAACTTCATCAAGGGCTTTCAGGTATGAATCTACATCAAAACCTACAGATTCGGCCTGTTTCTGGAAAAAATCTTTATCAGGTTCATCAAAAAGAAACCGAGAAAAGATTAATGTTGCAAGATGCTTTCCCTGAACATTAATGGGTATTGCAATGTTCATAAGGGCCATTTCTGCATTTATACTCATAGTACTTACTTTTTGTTTCCCTACACGATCTGATGTTGCCATTACTTTCAATACACTTTTTTGCTGTAACGGGATTAGAACGATGGAACTTCGAGCATAGTTTGATCCACCCTGACGCTATGAGAACATTATCATTATCATCTACCAGGGAAAATGATAGATCTGAAAACTCACAGAAACTATACATTAATTCCTGCAGCTCACCAATGTTCACCAGATCGGTAAATTTGTAATCCATATATAACTCCTTTCAAAATAGAAAAATAGTTACGCAAAAAACTAAGAATGCCATAACTTTTTATATTGGTGGCTAAATTACTTTAGGACATATAAAATAATACGAAACAAAGATACCTATAATATAAAAATATAATAAGCATATACTAAAATTAAAATAAGTATAACAATATTAGAATTTTCCATGATAAAATAGAAACAAATATATAGAATAATATATGGGCAGACTAACTCAAACCACAAAATGATACAAATAAAAAGTGATACTGGAAAAATTATGATTTATCAGGCAAAAGTCGTATGACGAGAACTAGAGGGGATGTTTATTCTATTATAAATATAACTCGACTTTTGCCTATTGGTAGTTCGACATAATGAAATATAAACCTATCCGTAGGCGTATGATGAAAGACTAAAATATTTTATACACCAGCCATTATAAAATAATGGGGCTGTCAATTTCCATAATTACAACATCAGCGTCAGAGACCCGACTTACACAATTTTTAAAAACATTCGGATCCTGGGATATGACATCAAATGTATTGTAGTGCATAGGAATTGCAAGCTTTGGATTCAACATCTCAACGGCAATCGCGGCATCTCTTGCATCCATGGTATACTTTCCACCTATCGGAACAATGGCAACATCAGGATGGTAAAGTTTTGCTATCAGTTCCATATCTCCGAAAATACCAGTATCCCCAGCATGATAGATAGAAGTCCCGCCTATCCTGATCACAAATCCTGCTGCCCTCCCACCGTCAAAACTCCAGCCGGATTCATCAATGGATGAAGAATGACGTGCATCGGTCATTGTGAAAAGAATACCTTCAAGCTCAACTCTTCCTCCTATGTTCATTCCTGACGTCTTTATTCCCTTTGACTTTAGGTATTGGGAAATCTCATGGATGCACACGACTGGACACCCCGTCCTTTTTGCTATACTGACAGTATCCCCAAGATGGTCGCCATGACCATGTGTGACTGCAATGATATCAGGTTCAAGGTCTTCAGGTTTAACCGTAGCTGTAGGATTACCTGTTATGAAAGGGTCTATAAGCACAGTAATTCCTGCAGCATCTATTTGAAAACATGAATGTCCAAGCCATGTTAATCGGATATCACCCATATATCCAGAAATATGCCTGTCAGCATAATAGCTTATCGGCGGGAAAGTATAATTGGAAAAGATCCTAAAAAGAGATTATATGGAAATAGGCGTAGTTATCCATGGACCGGATGTTGTCGATTCCGGCATGGCAAAAAAAGTGCTTGATATACTAAAGGCGTTTGGGAACACATCTGCAATAATGACCGGGACCATTGGTAAAACAGCGGTTCTTGATGCCCATCTTGAAGATGTCATTGATATCAGGAAGAATCTGAAACCAAGCCGTTGCATAGAGGAATTCTTCTTAACAAAAGATATTGTCATTCTCCTGAATCATGGAAAAACAACAAATAATGGGATTCTTTTTGCCAATATAGTGGTTTCAAGGATGGAAGATCATACTATAAAACCCCTTATCCACATTGAAAGACCGGGATTGTCAGATGGGAAGATAGTTCCCTGGAATCAGAAATCCCTTGATTTTGCCTTGAAAATGAAAAATGTTCTGGAACTTGAAATGACAGATGTCCCGGGGCTAATCACACCGATAAGTGTTGAAGACCAGGGTCATCGCATCGTAAGGACCGTTTATGGCGTGAATACCGGAGAGAAGATAATGGTCAACGGGATAATTGTGGGGTTTGCACAAAGCGAAGATATACAGATAATAACTGAAAATGGATTTATAACGCAAATCAGGGGTGCAAGGGTCAAAGAACATGGACTTGAAAAACTTCACGGATACAGTCAGAGAATTCCTATCGACCTTAATACATGCTGGGTAAAAAGCGGACCTTTGAGAGGCAATAACTTTTCTGTCCGTAAAAATGTGGCGGAGTTAAAATACACATATAATGAAGAAAAAAGTTCCCAGGGGTCAGGAGATAGAATAAAAGCAGTTATAATTGACCATGAAGCTGAGAGGTCTTTTGAACTGGTCGAAGGTGCTCAGGTCGCTGTCACTATCGGCGACGATACCACAGATATTGCAGGAGACATACTTTACAGACTGAGAATACCGATCATAGGGATAACTGATGGGGATATCGATGGTTTTTCGCATATGAAACAGATATACCCGGGGTCAACTGTGCTCAGATTACAGTCAGGCAGTGATGATATTATCGGAAAAGAAATACGCAGGCAAATATTTGATGGGAATGACTATGCTTTTTTTGATTCGACAAATATACTCCGGAATAAAATATTCACACTGGCGAACAATATACTCATTTTTAGCACAGATTATTAATTATTAAGTGTTTTAATTTTGCGCATATATAACTTTAAATATAATAATGTCATAGTAGATAGTAGAGCTCATTAGAGCACGACATAAAAATAAGGGGTTATTTTATGAAAGACTTTGAAGTAAAGATACTAGATGATACAGACTATAAGTTCATTGAAGCGCTAAAGAGCCTGGGAATGTCAAGGAATGTTGCAACTACACTAACATACCTTTCAAACGTTAATGAAGCATCATCCCAGGAAATAGAAATGAGCACCGGCTTGAGACAGCCAGAGGTCAGCGTTGCCATGAGGCATATGCGTGAAAGAAGCTGGATCGATATCCACAACAAAAAAGCAGTCGGAAAGGGCAGACCTACAAAGATCTACCAGCTCTCTGCACCTGTTGAAGATATCATCAAACACTATGAGCAGAAGATCATAGCTGACACCAAAACAACGATGGATGCCATCACTAAACTTAAAGACATTACAAAAAAGATGTAACGTTTTTGAGTGTGTCCGGTTAGGATCTATCCTTGTGATGCAATACACATGATAGTTAATTTTCCGGGCACCGCTATTCCATCGATTGGAACAGCTTTTTTTTCTTTTAAAAGAAGGACAGTTTCCTGGTTTATACCAAGAATGTCCAGTACGTTTTCATAAGTGCTTCCATTCGGAACATTCAACTGTTTGTCTGAAAGATCCGAATTGATCAGTTCAATATCAAGGTTTATAGTCACTCTGTGATCTCACCATCCGTGGACCTTAGATCTTTGAGGTTTTCCTGCAGTAGTTTTGCATCCAGTTCTTCGTTTTTCTTATCGCCTTTACGTTCATAATCTCTTTTATGGAAGTTTGACATACGAAAACACCTCGAATTTTAATCTGCTGCTATAGGTATTAACCCTTTCGGAAAAGAAAAACCAAATATTATATTTAGAATGATTATAACGTCACTGTTAGAATTTTCTAATCGAGCAGGATAATTTAGAAACATATAAATCCATGACCACCATTGATATTATATATTACAAATAATAAAATCGTAGTGACAGAGATAGAGATGGACACCAACAAACAAAATAAGACATTAGTAAAGTTTCTCGATGTCGTCAAGGAAAATAGTTCGGTTTTTTGCTACGATAAAAACCCAAGAGCAGAAGAACTTATAAGGCATATCATAAAGGAGATGCGAACAAAGGAAACTTTGCCCGTAATCAGAATCTACTGGAGTATAAATGAACAACAAAACTATTCCGATGTAGATAGCGTTACATCATTTCATTTATTCAGAAACTTTACAAGTACCCTGATCAAAATTGAAAAACTGCTTTCCAGAAGCAGGCACCTTATACTTGTTGCAGACCTAACAACTCTCAAACAGCTACAGAACAATAAGCCATACATACATTTTCTCTCAATTCTTCTTCGCAAGAGTGGAGAATACAGGATTCCGATGATAAGTCTTGTCAGCGAAGAAGAAATAAACCCCCAGATAAGGAATGAACTCATCCCATACTTTAAAAATGAATTTGTGTTGAAAGATGCACGGATGAAGAAAAGAAGTGATGAACTTATTGATATCAGATATGTCACAAGTGGTGGTGCATTATACCTTGAACCATACATGCAAAATGACATCAATAAAATAAAAGAGATCTTCAGCCTGACCACCGAAGAAAAAAAAGAACTTGATAAAATTGTAGGCCAGAGTATTGAAGAATACAGAACCTCAATGTGATCAAGGATTACCGATTTACTTTATCAGTTTTTCTGCTACAATTTTTAATTGCGTACAATAGTCACAGTCAGGGTCATCCTTCATCAGGATTTTTCGTGACCATGTTCTTGCTACGGATTCATCATAGGAGATCAGTCCCAGAAGCTCAGTACCAAGTTTCTTGCTGAAATCAGAAACTATCTCATTTATGTCATCTCTTTTTTCCCGGGGAATCCTGTTAAAGAAAAGAGCTGCCTGAGTACCTAGTTTAGCCGACATACCTGATAATAGATAAGTACCCCTTATATCCTGAATATCAATTGTCGATACGATTGTTGCCTTGTCCACTATATTCATTGTCAAAAGACTGGACTTGTTGATACCCGGACTGCAGTCGAAGAGGAAATAATCTATTCCAATACTGGTTCTTATTTTCCTGATCAGTTCCAACAGTTTTTCCCTGGCCTCACCAGGCGTGTTGAACATAGCAGAAATATCCTCCTCACAAGCTTTGGAAGGGACAACATAAACATCAGTATCATCATACCTGTAAACAGCCTCATCAGCGCCGCAAATGCCCTGCAGGAAGTCAATTAGGGTCATATCATACCTGATATCGAACAATGAGTGTATTCCCGGACCATTTACATCAGTATCTATGATACACACTTTTTTACCCTGCTGTGCCAGCATAACTCCAAGGTTTCCGACAAATGTGGTCTTACCGGTACCGCCTTTATAAGAATGAAAACTTAGTAGCATTTAACTCACCCAAGTAATCTATCAAGTTTATTTTCGACTTCTTCTACTGCAGACCAGTGCTCATTGCTTTTGCTTTCTATTTTCTTGCTTAAAGAATAATAGATCTTTTTACCCTTTCTTTCTCTTTCAAGCCATCCGGCTCTGTAAAGTTCATTAAGATACTTATTTTCTATAGAGCGGTGCCTTCCTGTTATCTCGCTAACCTCATCTGCTGTACAGGAGCTTAGTTTAGAAACAGCGAACAAGGATTTACGGATAGAATCAGGAACGGTGAGAAAAACAGCCATTTTATCATTGATCTGTGGAGAATTACGAGCTTCAAGATCAGCTATACGTAATTCAAGTGATTTCAATCGCTCGTTTATATCACTCAGACATGTTAAAATTCCATTGTTATTATGCAGGTCAGACATGATTATCAACATAAGAAAAGTGAGTTTGTATTTCTTTCTAATTTAATTGAACTGATAATATATAAGGTTGCTTAAATGCTTTTGACATAACCGCAAAAATAAAATGTTAATATTTTTTAGAACTACGACAAATTTATAAAATATCAAAGCGTAAGTATTAGTGGAAATATGAGAATCTCATCCTACATCACAAAACTTGATGATCTTCTCCATGGAGGATACATAAAGCCATCAACCATCCTTATTGCAGGCTCATGCGGAACAGGCAAGACAAATATGTGTATGCAATCACTGTTCAATGCTGCAAAACAGGGAGAAAACTGTGCTTATATCTCTATGCCCTCTGAATCAGAGGATAAGATCCTCCGGGCTTTATCATCTTTTTCATTCTATGATGAAAAACTAGTGAAAGAGAAAATAAAGATCTTTTCCATCAGTTCAGATGTAGTAGCAAAAGGAGATTTTGCCATATTCGAATATCTGAACGAGAACATCCTTAAGCATAAAATATCACGAGTTGTCATTGATACTATAAACATCCTGGAAGATATTGAAAGCACATTTGATGAGAGACCATTTTACACATCAGAACTAAGATCTTTTGTCCAGAACCTTTTTCAGGAATTCGATGAAAACGGCATACTGTTGATGGCGACCGCCGAGATACCTGCTTCAAATATACACTCCAGCTTATGGTCCTATATATTTGATACAGTGATAATCCTTGATACTGAAAAAGAGGAACATAATACCCAAAGATACCTCGAGATAATCAAGGTTAGAGGGAGTGATTTTACAATGGGGAAGCATCAGTTCATGATCACAGATAAGGGAATTGTTTTTTGAGATTGTAGATTGTAAAATGGCAAAATAACCCAGAATAACAAAGGATTCTTCAGGTTAAAGCTGAAGATCCAGGACCTTGAGTTCACGCTGGCTGTGATCTTTTATGATGTTATTGAGTTTCATGCGGACATTTTTTATTCCGTCTTCACTTGTAAAGTGGGAAAGAATTTCTGTAAGCTGCTCTATCATGAACTGATAATCACGTTCTGTCCCTGAATCCCTTAATTTCTGCATAGACATTTCAGCCAATTCAGAAGTCCACTCATTATTCTTATAGTAGATCTTTTCATCAACCTCTAGCTTTTTCCTTGCAACTTCATTATTGACCCTGGAAAAAATAAGCTCTACTGTGTGTGGATCACCTACAAATTCATTCATGAATTGCATGATATCCATTACAACTTCAAAATAAGGAATTTCAGGGTTCTCGCATTCCTTGAACATCTGTGACAATTCCAGGCGCATATTCCTTTCTGCAGGCCTGAGAATATGACTTGTAATATCATCTATTGCAGCAACACAGCTTTCAATATCCATATCACTGGATAACTCATACGTGTTGCCCGGTATTACATTGTACCTGCTGTAATATTTCAATAAATTCTTACGCAACCGTTGAACATCTAAATTTGCCAAAATACCACCCGAATAATAATATCTTTCGTTAAATATCAAATCTTTTAATAAATGAATCCAGTTCGCTCATTAGTTTGTTGTCCAGCAATTCTTTTGAGTTTTGAAAAAGTGCCTGGAACTCCCTGATATCACCTTTTGAGATAGACTTACCCATATTATCCCTGAACTTTAGTGACTCATAGCTGCCAATGAGCTCAGGCAGGACCATTCGTGGATAGTTTACAGCCATGGTCTTTAGCATGTTCTTAGCTCGCGGATATGGAAGTATCAGATAATCCTTATATCTGGAAGAAAGACCATTATTATTTGGATTCAAACACTTGAATTTTAACTTATCTTTAAAAAAACGGGCTGCTCCCTGATTATCAGGCATCGTTATAACGTTGGTTTTCAGGTTATTGACAGATATTGCGAATAATAAGCGTCCGATACCGACATGCCTGTGTGCCGGATGGACTTCTATGCTCCTGAGCAGATGAATAGAATAGTTAACAATATTCGTTTTGCCTTTGTATGTCTTCTCGGTTTCATCTGATATCTTTTCAAACCGTGCAAAACCCAGTAATTGGTCTGAACCCTTAACAGCAACAAAAAGCGAATGTCCGGAACTTATTGAGCTTTTCAGCAGAAAATCATAAGGCATCCCGAACTTATTATGGAAATAATTAAAACCCACATTATTAGATTGTCCAATATCGATATTCAGCTGATCTACCGACATACCTGTTTCCAATTCGCCATAGCTGATGTCTCCGGCCATGTGGAATATATTCAAACCTTCAATAGACATTTTTTATCATCTAATATCTCAAGCGTTTACATGACCTGCAACAGAATAGAACGTATACCTTCCTTTTTTAGTGGAATGAACAAGCTGTTCCTGTTCCAGATATGACATTACAAGAGCCAGTTTTTCAAAATCGATAGAAAATCCATTTTCCTGGATCTGTTTCTCAAGCTGCTTCAGAGTTGCAGAACCAAGTACAGACAGTTGTCCGGTGATGACATCTTCTATCGGCATTTCAGAAAGTTTTAGGGGTCGTGGCTCCTCAATACCATAACGAACAGGAATTTCTTCATGAACTTCCGATATTTCATCCTCTGTTCCCTGTAACTTCTGTGAACTTAGCATAGTTTCCTGAACTTGCTGCTGTATCGAGGAAAACATATTCTCCACACTGGCTTTGAAAGATTCCATTTCACAGGAAATAGCTATTATATCTTCCTGGCTTGCTTTTGAAACAACCATTTCCTCGATCCTTGACAGATCAGGAACTTCAATACTCTCTGATATTGGGTTTTCTGTGATGGATGAATTCCGGAACTCAGAAAGGATCGTGCTCAATTTGTTTATTGCTTTTGTATGTAAATTGACAGCTTTTGCTATGCTCTTCATCTGTTCCTTTATCTCAGTGAGATCCTGGGAATTAGAGGCTGTTTCTTCAAGCTGGTTGTTTTGCAACTCAGCCATAAAACTAACATTCTCCGTGATATTAGCCAGCTCATCCCTGAACAGGCCAATGTCAGAATTTATCTTGTCAATATACCCTTCATGCGACACTACTTTTTCGATAGTGTATTCCCGACTTCCAGTCTCAACAAAAGAACGGAAATCCTGGGAATTATAATTCGGAACATACTGGAAAAGCATCTTAAATAATTCAATATACGTCCCATGTATCTGTTTTATAGAGACTATTTTGGAGGATATAGCCTCAGAAAGCCCCCTGATTATGAAAGAGTCATCCTCAAACCTGAAAAAATCGATACCTGCACTGAACTGGCGTACACTGTCCCTGGCATCCTCCACCATCTCGGCAGCCTCTCTGTCACCATATACCCCAAGCATGGCACTGTAAATATCATTCAGGGTCTTTGCATAAGTTATCTCGAGAACATCAGGAGGCACCTTTGTAGCATCAAGGGATTCGGCGTTTACAGAATCTTCCGCCTGTACAACACGTTTAAGCCTCTTCGAAAAGTGATCGAAATCCTTTTTGAGTTGTTTTAACTCAGTCTCGTCAGCCCTTGTTCGAAGATCGTTCTCTATAGAAGATAATAAATTTCCATTTGAATCAAGAACTTCATCCATCCTTTTTTGAAGGTCCGTGAACTTTTTCTCAAATGCATATACCCGGGATTCCATTTCAGCATTGAGCGTTTCAGCTTCTTCCAGTCTGGATAGCATACCCTCATGAACTGCATTGAACGAAGTCTCATATGATATATCGGAGGATTTTTCAGGGCTATTAGCCTCATGTGGATCAGAAGCCTTTGTGCTGTCAGAAACCACCACCAGAGATGTTACCATCCCGGACTTCGAATCACCCGCATATTCAGAGTTACCCTTGTTGATAGAATCAGCCGCCTTATCATCCTTATTAACCATCACTTGATCTGCATCTGCATCACAATCCGTTTCAGGAACTGTGATCGCATGATTATCCATTTCAGTTTCCGTTGTCCATTCATCTTGAAAACCCGGATTTTTTGTTTCACAGGCATTTAAGACACATATTTCATCATCCATAGCAGATCACCATATCATACAAAAGACTCAAGTTTGTGTTTTATATCCGGTATCCATTCAGCCTCACATATATCAGCCACATAATCACCATGCAGAGGACGTATCTGATCCCTGATTATCATTTCAACAAGCAAAGGCCACAGGTCTTCGGTCATCCATTTAGGAGATGAGGCAATCTCGTTGAAAGCCATTGCAAGCACCTGGTCAACTTCCCCCCTGCCCATGACACCGGTGATCTTCACCTTTATGTCTGCAAGGATCTCCATGTTCTTTTTATATTCAGAAGACTGGGTGTACATTTCATTGAAAACGATCTTGGACAATATACGTAACTCAGCAGCCACTTCTTCAGGATAGGTAGCCAACTGCTCCTTAGTCATCGGGCGCTGTTCAAAGATATGCTGCATCACATGTTTAGCGACCTCGATCTTACCCATATTCTCTGAGAGGTCAGCTTTTCCTGTGAAAAGGGAAATCAAAAGCGCTCCACGACCGACTGCCGAGAAAATAACAGTACCGAAGTCATATTCTATGACCGATTGTCTGAGTCCCATTGCAAGCTGCTGGCTCACATGTAACAGATTATGGCTGATCAGGTTGGTGAGCTCAAATATCTTCGGGCCGATACTATCCGGTATGTAGGATGCATATATCTTTCCGTCTGCACCTGCAAATAAAAGTACATCCACATCACTGGATTGGTGTGTCCTTTTCAGCTGTGCGACCAGAGCAAACTTCAAAAGGGAAACATCCTCAAGGTCATCTTTTGTTTTTTTAACTGACACGTCAATCCACCTCAGGCAATCATTGAATTAATTCTTCCAGTTCACTCAGACTATCAATTTCTATAAGTCCTTCATCATTTGAATCTGAAAAGGAGAGTTCATCATCCTGAATAAGCTCTGCATTTTCGATCTGCAGAGTTCCACCGGACAGTTCACCGATATCCAGCGGGACTTCGGGAGAACTTGCCTCTTCTTCTTTTCTTCTTGCGAGATCCTGCCTTGTCACTGCATCATTCAGACCTTGGGATTCAAAGAATATCTGAAGTGTTTCCTTTGGAGAGAACGGATATGACCAGTTCTCCTTAACGTAAACGAGACGTTCAAGCATCCTCTCACCAGCTCCAAGGTCTGCAGCAGTCCTTATAGCCTTGTCAAAGACATCATCATATTTGCGCATATCTTCGGCAGATACAAGTGGAGTGGTTCTTACAACAACCCCGACACCACGAACAAATATGTAGGGATATACCTCCTCCCCATGTCTTGTGGCACGCATTTTGATGATCTCAAGAGCCCTGTTAAAAGCACCTCCAATTGGCCGGTAGGTCAGGTGTACAGCACCATCGGACATGTAAATGGGAATCAGCACATCCTCACCGACAGTCTCTCCCGGAGAAGAATGTTCCTCAGTTGTGATAAGGACAGGGCCAAGCTGCTTTAAAGTGTAGAACAGCTTCGTGATAATCTCACGCTGCTCCTGTTTATCCTGTATAGCCCATATAAGAGGAGTTAAAGGATCTATGATAACACGGGTCTTTACCGAATAGTTCCGGTTAGCTTCCACAAGTGCGGGGAGCTGCTCATCTACAAGCTTTACAAAATCCTTTCCTTTTGAATGGAAGAAGAAAAGTTCCTTTTCATAGTACTTATCAAGATTGAAACCCAGCATCTTTGCTTCACGCATGATCTGCTCTGGGGGTTCTTCCATACTGATGTAGAGACCATTCTCACCATGTTCAAGGCCATAATTCAGATATTGCATTGCAAATGTAGATTTTCCGGTACCACTTGAACCAACAACCAGAAAAGTCGTATTGTCACGTACGCCACCTTCGATTACCCGGTCAAGACCTGCAATTCCGGTTGGTATTCTTTTCTCACCGCTCATTTGTAGTCCTCCGGGAATCCGGCTTCGTTATAATTATTCAGGTTCTGTAAAGCAGGATCTGAATCCGGCATCAATGAACCGTTCTCAATAGAAAGTATCAGGGATTCATTGCTGTCAAATGGAAAGCTTTTTTCTATGTAGACTGATTCGATGGAAGGTCCCATTACCAGCATACGGTCACTTATGTCAACCCATCCAGTATCGTTTTTCATTACAACATTTATCAAGAGAATATTGTTGTTCTTTTGATCGATCCTTGCACATTCGCCTCTGTAATGTGACTTGTCCGTAATCACCCTTACAAATTCACCTATGAAATCTCCCAGATGATTATTCTCTGAAACTGATCTGTAACCTGACATTCATATCCCTACTGATTTTTTTTCATTTTTGCAAGAAGCTCGGCAAAACTATCTGTCTTTTTAGCTTCTTCCTGCAATTGTTTTGTTTCCTCGGAGACAACTGGCGCAGGAGTTACAGGCTTATCTGATTGCTGTTCCTGGACTGTTTTGGCCATTGCACCAAATGCACCACCAAAAGTACTGTGAGTATCAGCAATAGAGGAGAGTTCTTCTTTGAGCTTCCATGGTGGATCGAATATTTTTTCCTCGACCTTCATGCTGCTTGCAAATTGCATGTAAGCATTGCCTATTTCTGACAAACGGCCGTTTTCCAGTAACTTATACACTGTCAGTGCCCTTACCCTGTCCCTCAAGTCATTTTCGTCAACTGGTGGCCTGACACCTGAAAGTATCATCTTGTCATGTCCATCAAGCATTACCTGATATGCAGATATAGGCTGAAGGTCGACTTTGAACTTACATACCTCATTGCCATTTTTGATACATTCGATCTCTTCAACTGTGCACTCAAGTTCAAGCTCCTCCCTGAAAAATCTGTGAAGAGCATCTGTTGTAGCTACACACACTTTCTGGTTGTTGAGTGCCGGATAGAAATTGCACACAGGATTATTGGGAACTGCGTAAATGTAATGCATTGGTGCATAAGATATCAACTGCATATTACCAAGACCAATTTCCCGGAAGAAATCCATGTGGAAGCGATAAAGTGAAGTGGATCTTATCATCTCAATGGTACTTGCCTTGAGGAATTCTCTGGTCCCGCTCCACGGAACCTTGGCTCTGGGGAATCTATCACTGATATTTTGCTGTAATTTGAGCATTGCTCCAAAAGCACCCATGGACTGTCCAAAACTGCTATTGGACATAGGTGGTGCATCTCCGCCAGGGGCACTCATGAAAGGAGGAAGACCTGGATCTGCCAATCAAAACACCTCCTTTTTGGTGATTAAGTTCATTTCACATCATCTCCCTTATTTGCTTTAGACCATGTTCAGTAAGTGTTCCCGATGTGTCGCAGAGATTCTGCTCCCTCAGGTTCTTGAAACTGGTAGCCAGTGTATCACCATCAACACCTATGAAAAAACCAAGCTTCTGTAAGTCATTTACACCGGTTGAAAGCATGTAAAGGAGCTTTTTATCAACATCAGAAAGCGATTGCTTTTTCGGAGAAGTACCACACATTGGCTGAAGATAGGTCTTTAGCGTATTGATCACCGCTTCGTTACCTGCTAATAATGCAGTAGCAGAAGCCGTAGCTCCTTCTACAACAGATGAAGGCTGAAGATAATCGATCATGAGTACATGTGAAGTACCAATGGTCCGCTGTGCTTTCATGCGAATAGGGTCAGTAACCTCCCTGCCCACCATCGTAATGCTTTTTAGAGGTATTGTTATCCATCCTCCCCCCTCTGAGAACCATAGGTTCAGGTTGGTAAGATAGAGAACACCTTTTTCCCAATTATCGGAATAAAGGGAATTGCCCATCATCACTGCTTTATAAATATAAGTTAGATCAACTTTTGCGATACCCTGCTCTTGAGCCATCTGGAAAGACCCCATATGAATATATTATATATCTAGTATTATAATTATAACTAATATTGTATTTGCCATATTAATAACCTTCTATTGAAAATTGAAAATAAGCAACTTCTGCTTATATAAATTATTAAAAAAGTCAATTAAACAAATTGCTTTCGAAAAAGGAATTCGTAAAAAATAAATTGAAAAATGGTCCTATTTAGACAGGTTCTTAAGCGGGAGGAAATAGCGTTCAATGTTGCAACTGGCACATATAAAAGCAGTACCTTTCTTCTTACCGGTGACCTGATATTTGTATACCAGATAATGCCCGCATTTACAAGGGGACATCATTTTCTGTTCACCCACAAATTTACCATCAAATACGATAGGGTCCTGAGAATCGCCAACACCTTTATCATCAGGTGAAGTAACTGAATCAGTCCCACCATCTGCAATAATGGATTTTTCAGTAGCAACACACTCATTTGATACTACTGTATTAACACCACTGACCACAGGTTCAAGATTGATTTCTTTTGGAAATATCTTAGCTTTACATGACATTATATTAGTTTCAAATACCGAAATATCCTCAAAGGACAATAATTCCTTTTTACCCTCTTCAAGTATCATATAACCCGGATAATCACCAAGATTCACCGGAGAACTCGAAGAAGGTTCCACAAAATTCAGAGACTCGAAGAAGAGTTTTGCATTCTTATTTACCGGCTTTGTAATAACGTGGCCAAGTAGTACATTGGCTATAAGGAAAAACATATTTTTGCCCACGCCCCGCCTTGCAAGCTGAGGAGAGATCTCAATACCACGCAACACATACACAGGTCTTCCATCAGTTGAAGGAGAACTCCATTTTTCATTCATTGCCCATCCAACAACAGTGTTGTCTGATATCGCCAGCACCAACGCTACTGTAGGTCTTTTAAGCCAGCTGTTAAAATTGGAGAAATAATCTGCCATACCAAGATATTTCCTGAAGTAACTGAATTCACCTATCTTCAACTTGTCAAGCTCAAAAGCATGCTCAAGTTTACAGAAAGATATACCATCATCAGTTCTTGCAAGTTCAAACATTTGATCAACTACCTTTTTAACCACGGATCTATAAATCCCAGTATGGTTCCAACCTCATTTTCAGAAGGGACAAATTATTGTTAAAATCTTTTCTGGTTTTAGCATGCCTTGAAGCAAGCAGGTCTATCAGGTCAACATCATCCTTAATATTGCTTTCCCCGGCCAATGCACGCAGAACAACCGACGTGAGCAGGCCAAGATCATCATGATAACCGCCTTCCAGCAAACTCACAATGTTCCATTTACCTGCTAATTTAACTATTAATTGATAATACCCGGTAATAGTAAGATTCAGTTTTGTCAGAGCTTCTTTATGGTAAGCATCAAACCCGCATTCAAGTATAACCATCTGTGGATGGAATTTTTCCAGTACTTTATCCACCACTTCATCATAGAATACATTGTATTCAGGATTACTGGACTCCGGAGGCATTTCCATATTGATACAATAACCAAGTGCAGGCCGGACACCAATATCCCGAATAAAACCCTTATACGGATAAAGAGTTGATTGGTCCTGGTGAATTGATATGCAGAGAACACTGGGATCTGCCTCAAATACTGCATGTGTACCATCAGAAGCATGCGCATCAATATTTATGATCGCAATTCTCTCAAGTCCGTGCACTTCCTGAAGATACCTGGCCAGTACACCTGAATTGTTGAAAATACAAAATCCACTGGACGTATCAGGACCGGCATGATGACCGGGCGGACGTATCAAGGCAAAAGAATGTTTGCATTTTCCTGTAACAACAAGATCACCTGCATTCAGAACACATCCGGTAGCCCCTAAAAGCACATCAAATGAAGAAGGACATATATATACATCCTTACCAGGACTTAGACGAGGATCTTTCGTGCACGACTTCACAAATTCAACATATTCATTTGTGTGCACTCGCAAGACATCCCTGACAGTAGCAGGTTCAGAATTATATATATGACACCGAACACCATCAAGCAGACCAGTATATTTAAGATACTCCTGTATCTTTTTTAAGCGTGAAGGATTTTCAGGACAGGGAAAACCATTTAGCAAGGAGTCATGCAAATAATGATTTTCATTAAGTGTGACTCCGACATGAACCATCAGGACACCTGCAAAGAAAATGCCGGATTATACTTTTTCGATTCCCCTATCTTTTTCTGCGTATCAGCAAATATCTGCTTTTTCTGATTCAACTTATAACTTGATATTTCCAGGGAATCACTGACAGGGTTTGGTTTTCCATGGAGAGAATTAAGCACACTATGGCATAGCTGACCATTAAAATCGTGGTAGCCACCTTCCATGAGGAAAACCATTGGTCCATGGAATATTGAACGCATCTTTGATGTCATCTGATGATAACCTTCTGAATCCAGAGTCAGGCCGATATTTTTTTCCTTGTAATATGCATCAAAACCACAACTGAAGATTATAAACTCAGGAGCAAACTGACTTACCAGAGGAACGACCACTTCATCAAATGCCAGTGCATACTCATCATTACCGGCACCTTCCGGCATTTCAACGTTCATAGTGTACCCTTTGCCTGCGTTTTCCCCAATTTGGGAACTGAAACCTTTACGAGGGTAGAAACCATGAGGATCACGGTGAAGGGATATGAACATGACAGTCGGATCTTCATAAAAGATTTCCATTGTACCGTCACCAGCATGCGCATCCCAGTCAAGTATCAGTATCTTTCCTATATTCCTGTTACTTTGCAAATGCCGTGCAAGAACGGCTGCATTATTGAATAGGCAAAATCCTCCGTACTTCTGGGAACTTGCATGATGACCAGGCGGACGTGCCAGAACAAAAGCATGTGAGAATTTCTTATCCAAAAGCAGATCACCGGCTTTTATTGCAGCACCTGCTGCTGCCTTTGCAATATCATACGAGCATGGGGTCATGTAAGTGCTGTCACCTAAAAAACCGCCACCTGCACTTGAATAAGATCGGACGAATGAAATATACGATTCTTCATGGACCCTTAACAGATCAGTTTCTTCCGCCATCCCAAATTCATCTATTAGTGTGCACGTACCATCATTGAAAACTTTGTTCTTTTCCAGATACCACATCGCTTTAATAAGACGCTCAGGTTTTTCATGAGTGTTGATAGACAGGGAAGCAGCATCATGACGTATATGGTCCTTGCTATAAAGGAAAGCAATATTTACAGGAGAACGGAAAATATTGTCCTCTGGCACCTTTGATACTTTCATTTCCTTGATAACCGAAATCTCAGAAGGGAATGAATTGGTTTCAACACTTCGGGACTGGAGTCTTTTTTCAATTTTCCTGACTTCTTTCTTATTAAGAGTTTTATTCAGAGAGGGGTTTGGAGCCGGAGATAAATTTTTGGCTTTATCCGATTCATACAACTCTTTCCAAGGTTCTGCTTTGACGGACATTGTTGCCTTTTTTGCTACAGTGTCCGGCCCTACATTAAAAGAAGAATCTTGCGCATTCTCAATTTTATGGCCTGATTCAGATTCTGTTGAAGGAATATTCTTTATAGAAGATGAAAGATTGCCACAGAAACCTTCTTTTTTATCTACAGATTCCGCAGACGAGATAACAGGAGCCTTGGGAGTCTTTTTCAAAATATCCGACACTATTTCTGAATATCGCTGATCCTCTTCACTTTTAGCAGTTGCTTCAATGTCATCAATCTCAATTTCGACCGATTGATATGTAACATCATCAAAAACTCCAGATAATGTATCCGGAACTATAATAGCAACATCAGGACTTACTGAACCATCATCCAGAAGGGAAAAATCAGGTTCTTCCCCCATCCCAACATAATTATCATCTGAAATATCCGCATATTCACCTTTAGAATCAGACTCTGGTTTTGATTCCTGCTTTTCAATGATACCTGATTGAACTAATTCCAGAAGCGAACTCTTTTCAGATAGATCACAATTGGTAGTTGAAGATTGTTTTCCATCAAGATAAGAGGAAAATGCATCATTCAATTTTTTCATAATATCAGGAGATACTTTCTGTGAAGAATCTCCTTCTTCGATGTTATCTGATGACAATGACCCCACCTCCAATTATCATTGAACCTGCAGCCATACAGGATCAAGTACACCGATGTATTTTGTACCCATATAATCGAATATCACAGTTGGTTCTTCAATGGATGCCCACCCGGTAAGTTTAGGTTTTACCACCCATGTTCTCTTTGCAGTTTCACCTGGCGCAATGGTGTCAAAAAATAGGTTGACTTTTTCCACTTCAAGCGAATTAGCAAATTTGGCTTTCATTGAGAAGTTATGATAAGGCTCCTGGGTAAAATTCTTGACCCAGACATCCACGCTTGTAACATTACCGACTGTAATCTGTTGTGCCGGAACAAATCGGACATATTGCGCAATTGCTTCTTTTTGCAAAGGAACTGCATCTGAAGCATCTATCGTTCTACTATTCTCTTTTTTCTTAGCTTTGTCTTTTTTGTCCAGGTAAAGACCCGCTCCAAGCATAGCAAACGCAAATACAGTTATGGTCGGAGCATTATCAGTAATTAAATCGATAGAAGTACTTTCCACTTCAATGTCGACCAATTCAGCATTGTCAAATGTCAACTCTAAATCAAATGAAACCCTTGTTATTATCCAGCCTAGCTCACTATTCTGCAACCTGAAATAAATGGGAACTAAGGTGGTACTTTTTGCATTTCCGGAAAGGTCAAGGGTTGCTACGGAACATTCAACTTTTACTATAGCAAGATCGCCTACTATTTCCTGAGAAATAATAGTGGTTTCCATAATAGTGCCCGGCCCCATACCTTTATTCTTGAATATCATTGTGATGCTTGCTGGTGCAAGAAAATCCTTACCGGTATATAGAGAATAAGCCATTCCAGCTTCGTCTTCGTTGACAGCGGTCAAAAACTCCAAAACCTTTGATTCGACTGATTCTTCTGGGGATTGGGCAATACAACCACTGTTTAAAATAGCGGCTGCCAGAACAAGAAAACAAATGATATAGGATGACCTGTGTTTCATGTGAGCACCGTAAATCTATAAATTATTAAAGAGCATTTTTATTGAGAGTTCTTTATTTTATTATTTTTAATAATATATAATGCTATTGATGCAAGTAGAACCTCAATTATAACCACAAGGGGCAGGAAGAAACTACTTTTATAAAAGGGCTTTTTCTGCATTGTAACATATGCTGCATATTCGAATGCAGGAGTGTCATTTATCGCAAAGGAACGTATTCCACTGACACCTTCAATCACTACACGCCCATCCTGCACCGACTGTGATGCATTATCAAGCCCATCATATGAGACCAATTCCATCCCGTCCGGGAGAACGAATCTCATGCTCTCGATGAGCGGATGACCGAGTACCCATATACTATGGTTTCCTTCGGAAATTGTTGAATTTGCCCCATATTGCACTATTGTTGTCACATTCAACTGAGAAGTATCCACCAGCCCCTCTGCACCTTTAAACTGAAGATCTGTAGAATCTATTTCCAACGGAAGTGAACCATTATCTATTAAAACATATTCTAAGAATTGTGCTTTATGATTTAGCAGATAACTTTCCCTGTACACTTCGACCTCTGAAGCATTTACATTTCCATTATCGTCTGCATCCAGATCCCCTCTGAAACTCATCGCATCCTCAAAGGAATATGTTTCATTTATTGTAAAAGTGATAGATTTCTCATGCAGTTCAATGTTATTGATAAACGAAACATCTGCTGAAGCCTCTACAGCAAAACAACAGAAAAATAAAATAAACAGTAAAATGATAGTTCTTTTGCTCATATCATCCCTCATAAAATATAAGAAAAGTCCGGCTCATGGATAGAGCTGGACTGTTTCCCTGGTACCATACGACGACGGAGCTAAAAAGGTTGCCATTGTCGTTGCACCATATTCAGGTGTCAGTACTATCGTGACACTTGTTCGCGGTCCTATGTCAAGGTCGGAATCCTTCTGGCCGCCAGCAGTGCTTATTTCACCTATGGTCGCAAATGGAAGATCACCATCAGATACTGTGGACACATAAATAATAGCAAGGTCCCCGGTATTCATAATAGGATTCCCCTGGTTAAACGACATGTCCTCGTCCCTGACCTTCTGTACAGTGAAAAAATACTTTGCATTGTCACCAGGTGTTGTCTGCGTATCCTTAAGCAAAGCTTCCAGATTAGCAGTTGCAGCAGTGGCATCCGACGAAAAATTGCTCATACCATAATCATGGGTTTTATCATTGTTCGCGTAAAGCAGGTCGTTGGTATTAGCCCCATCTGTAATAGAGACAATTAACTGATTAAGGTCTACAGGAGAACTCCCTACATTCAGGCCTACCCGTATCTTTAACAGAGATATATTGCCTGCCATATCAGTAGCATTGTTCTTTGCACGAGTTCCTTCTATATTTTTTATGACAAGGTTAGATGAAACTTCCTGAGTTGCCTGCTTACCGGTTGACTGGGCTTGTTGCTGGAGAATGCCGGAAGTCTGTATGAGTACAGAAGCGGCTACCGTAGCAATGAGCACCATAGCAATGAAAATGATAAGGGTACCGATACCCACCTGAGCCCGAGCATCTGCGAACATTCCGGTCTTTTTATTAGCCTTCATGAATAACATCTCCGGGAAAAAAGAATGGTGTGTAGAACTTCTACACACAAAAAGTCATCTTATGGATACAACTGTACGTTTTCCTTGACACCGTATGAAGACGGAGTTACAAATTCAGCAACTGTTGCCGCACCGGATTCAGGTGTCAGCACAATGTTGACCAGTGTTCTTGGAACAAGCTCCATGTCAGATGTTACAAGATCTCCAGAAGTAGATCCAATATCAGTTAAAGAAGCACCACCAGATGATGTTGTTGAGATATATACTATTATAAGGTCACCTGTGTTCATCACAGGATTACCCTGGGAGAATGAAGAATCCTCATCACGTATCCTATCCACAGTATAGAACTGAGTAGGGTTAGTTGCATTAGTAACTAATTGTACCAGATTCTCTGCAGCAGTGCCAGCGTTTGAAAACCCAGGCATAGCACCATATGATTTAGCATTGCCACCATAGACTAGATTATGTGCTACTGTACCATCTGTGATTGAAATAACTACCTGATTCACGTCGACTGGAGAACTGCCCACGTTGAGGGCTACCTGTAGTTTGAGCAGGTCAATGGTTTCTGAAAGATTTGTGCCGTTCTTTGCACGTATGCCTTCGATGTTCTTGACCATCAGGTTGGATGATACTTCCTGGGTTGACTGTTTACCGGTTGACTGCGCTTTCTGCTGCAGTATACCGGATGTCTGAATAAGTACTGCTGCAGCAACTGCGGCAACGAGTACCATTGCTATGAAGATAATAAGAGTACCAATACCCACCTGAGCCTTGGTATTCTGTTTCATATTTAATGATTTGTTTGCTTTCATGTACGATCCTCCTCTTATATCCTGATATTTTTGGATATATCTCTATTATATAATTGAATAATATATATACCATTTGGTTGGAAATGTCAAACATCAAACATTATCTTTTTGTACTATCAGACTATTAATATATAATACAGAATAATTAGATATGAGGTCAATATATGAACGCAGGGATACTGTTGAATGCAACTATCTGTTTTGCAATAACCATATCTTCATTCGCTTTTGCATGGGTACTTTCCCAAAGCGATTCGCAACATAACAACAAAAGCAGACCTGCACTCTGGTCCCTCATAGCGTTATGGTCACTTGTTGGCCTGACATACCTGCCTACGACAGTAAGGATGATAGCAGCGTACATGGGAAACCAGCAACTGGACCTGGCTATGTATTATATGGCATCATTACCATTTGCATTCGTTGCAGTGCCATTGGTCTTTTTCATCCTGTACGTCATTGTAGGTGACCAGAAGATTAGCAGCTACATCTCGTTACTTTTCGTCCTGTTTGGTGCAGCATACCTGATGTTACTATATTCCAGCGGAGTCATTGGCCCCACTACCACACCCCTCACATCCATGTTCACCATCAATAGCGATAGCGCAATTAACGTCTATCTGATAGGACTTTTTGTGATACCTACAGCAATGATAATAGGACTGCTTTTCCTCATATTCCTACAGCGCATGCCAAAAAGACTGCGCTACAGAACCGCATTGCCTTTGGTAGCCATCTCATTTGTATTCGATTTCATGCTTACTGATATGATCACGCTTGATGATACCATGCAGCTTGCAGCCAGGATATTTGTACTCATTGGCACAGTACAGGCGTTCCTTGCTTATTTCCCCCCAATGACCCTGCAGGAAAAGCTCGGGATAAAAGAATATGAGTATAACCTCTATGAAAATGATGATGAAGCAGATTATGATGAGGATTATGTAGAGGAGACTGATATCCATGTCTGAAGATATCGATGTCAACCTGGAGCAAAAAGTTGCTGAATTTTACCAGTCACTTGGAATACACCAGGGACCGGGAGACATACAATACAGACTAATACTCAAAGTCCTCGGTAAGAATGAAGGCAGGATTACAGAGTTCTCAGAGATACGTGAGTACACAGACATGTTCGCAGACAAGGGGAGCATCGGAAGCAAGATGAAAACTATATTTCAGCTTGAAGGCCTGGCCGAGAAAGTAAAAAGGGGCGGATATATCGTTACTGACAAAGGCATGACAGCATCTAATTTCCTTAAGGATACAACAACATTTTATAAGAAGAATAAGAGGATGGGCGAGATTATAGAAAGAATGCCCTAAAACTCCACCCAATAGCAACTCAATACTTTTCCACTTCCATTTTTCTTGTATAGATCCCATTATATTACTTTTAGAGTCTTTTAACACATTCAAAAGGAGAATTTACAGACCATTAACCCTTATAGATGTTTGTGGAAGTACTACAAATGATAACCATACTTCAAATTGAATCGATATTGCATAAAGATAATACATAACCCACTTCAAAAAACGCTTACCTGAGAGAAAATTATCTGACCGTCACCCAGAACAAGAATCCAAATAGTCATAAGTTATTTTTATCTGCTTTGAAGAAGATCGTACCGGACTTTGAAAATCCTAACCTGGAATTGATAAATAATAAAATAAATTATACAGAACAGGCTGCAATATTTTTAAAAAAGAAAGAATAAGGTGAAAGATCACCTTATGGATAAAGTTGCACGTTCTCTTTGATCCCGTATGAAGATGGAGTTACGAAATCCGCAATTGTTGCAGCACCGGCTTCAGGAGTCAATACAATACTCATTGTAGATCTGGGTCCGACAACAAGACCACTGTCCTTTAATCCGGTAGTGGTTAGGGAACCTACCTGGGCAAAGCCGGTATCACCAGAAGCAACTGTGGATAGATAGATCGTCACCAGATCACCCGTATTCAGAATTGGCTTTTCCTGAGTGAAAGAACCATCTTCATCACGTATCTTTTCCGCAGTGAAGAAGTACTTTGCATTATCGCCAGGAGGGGTCTGATTAGACGTCAGCAGCTTTTCCAGATTTGCAGATGCAGTAGCTGTTGTCAGGAAACCCGCCATCGCATTGGTATGAGTTTTTGCATTGTTTGCGTATATCAGATTATTGGTTGTGGTACCATCAGTTATGGAAATGACAACCTGGTTTATGTCTACAGGTGAACTCCCAACATTCAGGCCCACGTTGAGTTTCAGCAGAGATATATTGCCTGCTATGTCACTAGCATTGTTCTTTGCACGGACACCCTCAATGTTCTTGATCATGAGGTTGGACGATACTTCCTGGGTAGACTGCTTACCAGTAGCCTGTGCTTTCTGTTGCAGGATACCTGATGTCTGTATAAGTACAGCTGCTGCGACAGCAGCAACCAGAACCATGGCAATGAAGATTATAAGAGTACCAATACCTACCTGAGCATGCGTATCCTTCTGCAGGCACATTTTGTTATTTGCTTTCATATTACACCCTCCTTAAAAGCATGTACAGACAGGCTGTACATGCTCTTAGCTTACGGATACAGTTGTACGGTCTCCTTGACACCGTATGAGGAAGGTGTTACGAATTCAGCAATTGTAGCTGCACCGGATTCAGGAGTTAATACGATGTTAACAGTAGTCCTTGGAACAAGCTCCAATTGAGAGGTCACTAAGGTTGAATTTGTATCAAGAGAACCCATATGAGTAAGTCCTACTGCATCATTCGACGTGGTTGCGAGGTACACTATAATGAGATCACCAGTGTTCATTACAGGATTTGACTGTGAGAAGGACTGGTCTTCATCGCGTATTCTATCTACAGTATAGAATTTAGTTGGATTGCCACTCTCCGTAAGCAAGTTAATGAGATTAGTTTCAGCAACATCAGTGAAATTACCCATTTTGTCATCATAAGTTTTATCGTTGCCCGCATATACAAGATTATGCGCAATAGTACCATCAGTTATTGATATAACTACCTGATTAACATCAACAGGAGAACTACCTACATTGAGACCTACCTGAAGTTTGAGCATGTCAATTGTATCTGAAGTAACAGTAGTATTTTTTGCACGTACTCCTTCAATGTTCTTGACCATCAGGTTGGATGATACTTCCTGAGTTGACTGTTTACCGGTTGATTGCGCTTTTTGTTGCAGTATACCGGATGTCTGAATAAGTACTGCTGCAGCAACTGCAGCGACGAGTACCATTGCGATGAATATGATAAGGGTACCAATACCCACCTGAGCCCTCGTGTTTTGTTTCATATTTAATGATTTGTTTGCTTTCATGTACGATCCTCCTCTTATATCCCTATATTTTTGGATATATCACTAATATAGTAATGAATAATATATATACCATTTGGTTGGAAATGTCAAACAACAAACGAGTAACTCTTGCACAATGAAAATATATAAATAAAATAAATCAAATACAAGTAAAGACAGAGATGAATTCAGGACTATTATTAAACGGTACAATCTGTTTTGCAATCACACTCTCATCCCTTGCATTTGCATGGGTGCTTTCCCGGAACAAGGAGAGATATAAAGAGAATAGCAAACCTGCTCTTTTTTCCCTTATCGTTTTCTGGATCATTGTAGGACTGACATATCTGCCAACATCACTGAGAATGTTCATGGCGTATGCAGGCAGTCAGGAGATAGATGCCATCCTATATTTCATAACAGCAATTCCCTTCGCCTTTATTTCAGTTCCACTTGTATTCTTTATCATATATGTGATAACAGGCAGTACCAAAGTAGGAGAATATATTGCACTGATCTTCACTTTAATAGGAGCAGCCTATCTTGCTTTTTTGTACAATAATGGCATAGTCGGACCCATAGTAACAGAATGGGGATCCATATTTATGATCAACAGTGATGCAGCTATAAACCTGTATCTTATGGGTCTTTTTGTCATACCGACCTCCATGATAATGGGGTTATTGTTACTCATACTTCTACAAAGAATGCCAAAAAGGATACGATACAGAACAGCACTTCCACTTGTGGCCATATCATTTGTTTTTGACTTTGTACTTACAGATATGATTGCAATTGTAGATGTGATGCAAGTATTTGCAAGGTTGTTTGTTTTAATAGGTACGGTGCTTGCATACCTGGCATATTTTCCGCCTACAACATTCCAGGAAAAGCTAGGCATACAGGAACAGATCGATAGCATCCACCATTTAGAGCACATTGATCCAAACATAGAGTTCTTTTTAAAAGATAAAAGTGGGAATCCTTAATACAGACTTGCTCATTAGTGAAAGCCATAAGACTTCATTAATAGATGACAATATACACCAATACTATTAAATATAATTACATTCATGTACAGTTTTGTACATTATAGAACATACGTGGTTGTTTCATGCATTCTGTAATCAATAATATCGTTAAATCTACTGAAAAGAGAATCCTAAAACTAAAAAATAAGGATGGACAGGAAGAAAGAGGATACATACGAATAGAAAAAAGAGATATTGTTCAGACCATAGCAGATAAAAAATCACAAAATAAGGTTGCTGTCATAGCGGAGGTCAAGCCTGCATCACCTGGAAAGAAGTTAATGAACATAACACCAAGTGATGCTGCAATGATAGCAAATGAGATGGAAAAGGCTGGTGCTGTTGCAATATCTGTTCTTACTGAACCTGAGTTTTTCCATGGGTCGCTCAATAACCTTGAAACTGTGAGAAAAGAAGTATCCCTGCCAGTGTTACGTAAGGATTTTATAATCAATGAATCCCAGTTCAATGAGATTGAAAGTGACCTTATATTACTGATAGCTGGCATTCTTGGAGACGATCTTGACAAGATGGTAAATCGGGCCATATCGAAAGGATTCGAACCACTTGTGGAGGTACACAATAAAAATGAACTTGAAGATGCCTTAAAAACAAAATCAAGGCTCATTGGCATTAATAACAGGGATCTCAGTACTCTGGAAATCGATCTGGATACTACCCTCAAACTCATCCCACTAATAAAGGACTTTGATAGGAATAACAATCTGCACCACACAATAATCAGCGAAAGTGGAATGCAAAATACAGAAGATATCAAAAAGGTTATCGAGGCAGGAGCAGATGCAGTGCTCGTAGGCACCTCAATAATCAAAAGTGGTGACATATACACAAAAACAAAGGAACTTGTTGATGCACTTGATTAATTTAAGAGATGGAGGAAGATTATGAAAAAATCAATGTATGGCAAATTCGGCGGGCAGTTCGTTCCCGAAGTACTCATGCCAGCACTTACGGAGCTTGAGGAAGCTTATGATCGTTACAAGGATGACCCGGAATTTCTTGCAGAGCTTGATTATTTTATGAAGGATTTCGCAGGCAGAGAGACACCCCTTTACTTTGCGAAGAACCTCAGTAAAAAATATGGCATCAAGATATACCTCAAAAGGGAAGATCTTGTTCACGGAGGCGCCCACAAGCTGAATAATACGCTTGGGCAGGCACTCTTGGCCAAATACATGGGGAAAGAGCGCATCATTGCAGAGACAGGTGCCGGACAACATGGAACTGCAACTGCCATGGCAGCTGCTAACATGGGTTTTGAATCCGAAGTGTACATGGGTGCAAAAGATGTCGTGCGCCAGCATATGAATGTATACAGGATGGAACTTATGGGCTGTAAAGTAAATGCCGTGGAATCCGGTTCAAAGACCCTTAAGGATGCTATCAATGAAGCTCTCAGAGACTGGGTAACCAATGTTGAAAACACACATTATCTGATAGGTTCTGTTGTGGGACCTCACCCCTATCCTATGATAGTACGTGACTTCCAGAGTGTGATTGGAAGGGAAGTTAAGGAACAGATCATGGAGAAGGAAGGTCGTTATCCTGATTCAATTGTTGCCTGTGCAGGTGGCGGAAGTAATGCAATGGGTATATTCCATCCTTTTATCGAAGACAAAGAAGTCAAACTCTTCCCTGTTGAAGCAGGTGGGAAGGAAATGAAGACCACAGATAAAGAGGCGCTACACTCAGCTTCACTTTGTGTTGGCGAGGAAGGAATTCTTCAGGGAGCACACACACTTATACTTCAGGACAAGTACGGCCAGATACTTGAGTCAAGTTCCGTGTCTGCGGGTCTTGATTATTCTGGTGTGGGACCCGAACTTGCATACCTTGCAGATATCGGAAGGATTAAACCATGCAATGTAAGCGATGATGAAGCTTTAGAAGCATTCTATGAGCTTAGCCGCCTGGAAGGTATTATCCCTGCACTGGAATCATCGCATGCAGTAGCCTATGTTATGAAAATGGCAAAAACTGGTGAACTCGGTAACCTTGTGGTCATCAATCTTTCAGGAAGAGGGGACAAGGACCTTGAAACAGTGTTCAAGCTAAAGGAAGAAGATGCAAAGGAAGAAAAGGAGGTCTGCCTGTGAGAATAGCAGATAAATTCGCTGAACTTGAGATTAAGAAGGAGAAAGCCCTTATTGCTTATGTGTGTGCAGGCGACCCTTCTGCAGAAGCTACAAAAGAAATAGTACATGCACTTGTAAAAGGTGGCGCAGACATCGTTGAATTAGGACTACCTTTTTCAGACCCTGTGGCAGACGGCCCCACCATACAGGCTGCATCCACCCGTGCACTGGCAGCAGGCATGAATCCGGATCTGTATTTTGAAATGGCTGCATCAATTAAGGAAAATGTCCCTCTTGTATGCATGACCTATTACAACCTGATATACAAGAGAGGAACTGATAAGTTTGCAGAGGATTGTGCAAGATCAGGAATTACCGGGATAATCGTGCCGGACCTTCCGGCCGAGGAATCCGATGAGCTGAATGATGCATGTAAAAGAAATGGTGTCGATCTTATATTCCTCATCACCCCTGTGACAACAGGTGCAAGAATGAAGAATACACTTGACAAGACTTCCGGTTTTGTATACATCGTTTCAAGGCTCGGAGTTACCGGGGAAAGAGTTGATGTTGCAGACTCTACAAAGAAGATACTCGAACGTATTCACACGGATGTACCAAAGGCAGTTGGTTTTGGCATATCCAATGGCCAGCAGGCGGCCGAAGTAATTAAAGCAGGAGCTGATGCAGTAATCGTTGGTTCTGCATTCGTCAATATCGTCGCTTCAGGTGACAATGTTAACGAGAGGATAGAAAACCTTGCATCCGAACTTAAAGATAGCTGCAAGGAATAGATCAAACTCAGAATCTTAATAAAAAGAGAAAGGAGTGGGGAATCATTCTGCAAATAACTGATCCACAAACCATTGTGGGTCAAATTTACGCAGATCATCATATCCCTGCCCCATTCCAAGGAATAAAATTGGTTTATTAGTGATGTATGCTATTGATATTGCTGCACCACCCTTTGAATCTGCATCTGTTTTTGTCAGGATGGAACCGTTTATAGGAACAGCGTCATTGAACTGGGCTGCTCGCTCCACTGCATCATTTCCTGCAACTGCCTCATCAACAAAGATAAGAAGGTCAGGAGGACTTACGCGGCAGACCTTTTTCAACTGCTCCATCAGATTAATGTTAGTATGCATTCTGCCTGCTGTGTCTGAAAGCACCACATCGACCCTGTTGGCCTTTGCATGCTGTATTGCATCATAGATCACAGCGGCAGGGTCACCCTGTTCCTGATGTTTGATTATCTTCACGCCAATCTTACCGGCATGTATTGCAAGCTGGTCGATGGCACCTGCCCTGAAAGTATCGCCTGCGGCAACAACTACAGACAAACCCTGGTCTTTGAAACGCTTTGCCAGCTTGGCAATAGATGTTGTTTTCCCGGTACCGTTAATACCGACAAAAACAATATGAACAGGCTTTTTAGCATTTTGCACATACTCATCAAGGTCAAATACATTCGCACTCATCACATCATAGATAGCTTTCTTGAGCGCATCTTCAACGATGTTACCAGTGTTACTGCCAATGCGACGTCTTGTTCCGACAAGCTGATTCTTTACAGACTCAACGATAGCTTCTGATACGGAAAGAGCAATATCGCTTTCCAGAAGAGCCATTTCCAGTTCCCATAACGGTTCTTCAAGATCATCTTCATCGAGAATGAATTCCCTTTCAAAGACAAGAGCCTTGGCTTTTTGGGCAAAACCAATCTTCTTATCTGCAATAGTGTTTGGAATCTTTTCCGGAATCGAGGAATCCTCAGGAACTGTTATTATATCCTCGACAGCTTCCTGGCCAGAATTATCAGTAACCGGAATAGACTGAGAATCGCTTACTGTTTCCACCGATTCTACAGCAACTGCTTTCTCGTCGATCTTGGTCCCTATCTTTTCCTTGAAGCCACTAAGTTTTGCCTTAAGCTTGTTGAACACTTGATACAACCCGTGAAATTTTTAAAAATAGAAAAAAAGGTTCACTGGGAACCTACTTGCCCCTGAGCTTGTTGAAGCTTGGTGAGGAAAGATTCGATGGCCTGCATCTGCTGGCCTAATTGAAGCAGAGCATTATTCATGTTGTTAAGAGCTGTAGTCAGCCTTTCCCTGCGGCGCTGCAATATCTCCTTTGCATCCGCAATTGGCCTTTCAACACTTAGCCCTGCCCCTATATCAACCACTGCTTTATCAGTATGGCTGATAGTGGCATATACAAATGAACCGGAACCGATAGGGAACATCATTTCAGAACCCATTGAAATATTGTTGAGCTCTTCGATAGTTGTCAGAGCACGATTACAATCTTCCATTGAGATCTGGACCATGCCAATTTGCTGCTGCATCATTTCCGCACGCTTTTGGAACTCGCGATGCTGATTTGCGAGTACCCTTGGATCCTGTCCATTCATATCTACCATGGATTATGCCTCATTTATGCTTTCGATTTTAACCAAGTTCCTTTTAAGACCATGTTTGCTGCCAAAAAGGGAGTACACCTTATCAAGTGCGTTCTTCTCATTCTGGCTATCAATGATCTTTGTGAACTTTTCCCATGCTACTCCGGCCTTAAATGTGCCTTTGACCTGAAATGTCTTCATTTAAATCACCTGTTTAGTATTATAAAAATCCCAGGGCATCTTCTATTCTTCCAAGTTCATGACCAGTAGTCTGTGAACCTGCAACGTAACCTTTGGAATTGGCGATCAACCCGGAAGCTACCATTTGCGTACCAAAATTCGTAGTACCAATAGCCACCGGAAGTCCAAAAAGCTCTTCGAGAACTTCAAGTTCTAAACTTGTTGCACGCGGATTCACAAGCAATCCTTTATTGGTTGCAATTCCGGCCATGCCTACAGTCTTGACACCACCTATTGTGCCGCGCCTGACATCGACCTTCAAGGCTTTTTCTATTGCCTCAACGGCCCGATCACTGAGTTCAGGATGAACCAGTGCAGCAGTGTCATTTACCATGACAACATTACCCACGGCATTTAATTTGCCGGGCAATTCAGAGATAGGAATATCTATCTTGTCCTGCCCCCTGATAGTGGACCCTCTTGGAACAAGTAATGCATTGGAATTTCCACGACAGAGTGAACCAACAATAGTACTTCCATTGACCAGAGTCTCCACTACATTTACCTGTAACAATTGCCCGATATCATCCCGGGTATTTTCCGGAGTGCCCAGCGGCACCAGTGCTACATCTTCAGTACACGTTGCAAAAGCCCCTATGATGGGGCTTTCCTGAATAGTTATAGTTCTTATCATTATTTATGAATAAACTTAAATGATGCCCGGGAGCACTTATGCGAGTTCTGCCTGTACTTCGCCATCCTCGAACTTTGCAGCTCTTACACGAATGAACGAAGGTGGTTTCTCTGAACCGTGTTCCCATACTTTCTCATTGATGGTCTTGTCGATCTTGATCATATCAGGTTCAACCTTCATGTGTTTTGTAAGATATTCCCGGATCATCTTAATAGACTTCCTAGACCTCTGCCAGCGAGGGGTTGCCCTCACTTTACGAAGAGGAATGGTGTAGATCTGCTCTTTTACTATATCATCTGCCATTGTCATCACCTGCTTACTTCACATCAAGACTGCTTCTTCTCCAGTGCCTTCTCTGTGGATGGCTTACAACCTTACGGTTGGTTTTTATTATGACCCAGGTAGGAACCCTGTGGTTCTGCCTGTGGGCTTTTGCCAACCTTGTCTTCTGTCCTTTAGTATTGTGGCTCACTTGTCTCACCTATGCTATGATTGATATGTATTAAGGTATTGATTGAATTTTGAACTTATAACATAATTATTGTATAAATCATTAATCATGTTGTTCTGTTCTGTCCTGCTTTCCTGCGTTCGATAACATGCGATTGAACATGTGTGGGAAATATCTCTTTGATCTTCCCGGGACCATGCCGCTGACTTATTAATTCCCGAAGCTCGGTCTCGTAATCCGCTTTAAGCACGTTCTCGCTAAGGCCTTCATCAATGACCAGGTGTTCTTTCACAAGTTCATTGACAGCAGCACGCCCGAACCCTTTAAGGGGACAAATATAATGAACCCCAAAACGGTCTTCTATGCTCCTTATCTCAGGTTGGCCCATCACAGGAACGCGATCATCACGGCGAATCCCATCTGCAATGAAAGTTATATTATTATCAGCTGCAAGGTATTCAATAACACTCTTGTGAATGAAATTGATAGCATTCCTTGGAAAACAATCCTGCATGATCATGTCATATGCCTTTTCAAGAATTGATGTGTCGGGTTTGATTAGCCTGTGCGGAAAACCAAGCCTTTCTGCAGTTTCAAACGCTACATCCCCTATGGGAAGTAACGAAAAACCACATGTCACAAGTTCAACCTCAAAGAATGGCTCCAGCAATATCGCGGAAAGAGAACTGTCCTTTCCACCGCTGAATAAGACTGATACCTGCATGAAGGTACTCACATACGCTTTATGGTCGGTTCCCTTTTCTTGGGTTGCATCTGAACCAGAAGCTGTTTGAGTTTCTCATCATCGATCATTGATTGAAGCCTGCCACTTTGTGCAAGCATGATCAACTGAGACTCAAGCTGATCTACCAGTTCCTTGCGGGACATGCGTAGATTGGTCAGCCTTTCACGTGCTTCAGGAGTCAGGATCTGACGCATCAGAGCCTGCTTTTTAGCATCCATTTCGGCCTGTGCCTGCTCTTGCTGCATGGCTGCCTGCATGTCGCCGGCACCCATCTGCTGCTGTTGCTGCTGCATTTGAGCAAGTCTTCTTCTTCTTATTTCTTCAAGGTCATCCGTCATAAAAGTCACCTATGCTTTACAGGAATGTAAGCAATGATTCTTTATAGGGTTACCGAAACAGGAAATACTCGATCAGTATTTAGCAAGACCTGGAATGCTTTCTACAAGGTCCTGTTTTACCTCATATGCAACATTGTCAAGCATGGACTGTCCCTGAGGAGATACCACACGACCGCTCTTAAGAGCACGTACGAAACCTGCTTCTTCCAGCTGCTGTAGAGCTACTCTTGCAATTGAACCGCTTCCTTTTGCTTTAACAGAAGGAGCGACACCTCTGTTCTTCTTACCACCATAAACTGATCGTAGCCTTTCAACACCGATTGGGCCCTGTGTATATACAGTCCTGAGTACTGCGGCACATCTTATATACCACCAATCACTGTCTGTTGGTGGAAGCTCTTTGTGTACACCAGTCTTTACGTATGCTGCCCACTCAGGGGGATTAACCTTATCATTTTCTTTTAACTTCGCTGCTACCTTTGTGATTAACTCGGTTGCAGGAACGTCGTATACAGTTGTCATAATATTCTCCTGAATTATAATATCTGTTAAGATACTCACCATCTGCCGGACTCAATGGCATCTGGTAATTAGTTCAGCTGGATTGTGATGTTTAAACTATCGAGTAGTATATACGTGTTTCGGCAGATTTGCCTTATCCGCCCTATTTTTTAAACGTTTGCGCCCTTGCAGGTCCCACTGAGATATACTCAATAGGTACACCCATCTTGTCTTCAAGGTAAAGAACGTAGTCCTTTGCTGCTTGTGGCAGGTCAGCGAATTCCTTTACACCAGTAAGATCATTTTCCCAGCCAGGAAGGTCTTCATATACTGGCTTACATCTTGCAAGCTCTGACGTATCCTCCGGAGGATAATCCAGGGTTTTTCCATCCAGTTCATATGCCACACAAACCCTGACAGGATCAAGATTGGATAAAACATCAAGTTTGGTAAGAGCGATTGAAGTGTAACCATTGAGATAGATGGCTTTCTTAAGCAATGGGAGATCGAACCAGCCACAGCGTCTGGACCTGCCGGTAGTGGTACCGAATTCACGGCCAACCTGCTGTATCTGCTCACCCACATCGTCAAGAAGTTCTGTTGGCAGAGGACCTTCACCAACACGAGTAATGTATGCTTTTACTATGCCCAGTACACTGTCAACCCTTGTGGGTCCGACACCAATATTTGCACAGGCAGAACCTGCAATAGTACAGGAAGAAGTTACAAATTTCTGGGTTCCGTGTATCACATCAAGATGTGTGCCCTGAGCACCTTCTGCAAGAACATTCTTCCCGTCATCAAGAGCCTTATTTACTTCATATGATACATCAGTGATATAAGATGCAAATCGTTCACCGAGCTTTACATACTTGTCTATTAGTACCTCATCCATTACAATGGAAGGGTCACCACCAAGCTCTTTTATTGCCGCCTCTTTGGATGGTGCAAGCTCTTCAAGCCTCTTCAGGAATCTTTCCTTATCAACAAGGTCAGACATGCGAATCTCATCCCTTGCAACCTTGTCTATATATGCGAATCCAATACCACGCTTTGTTGTCCCAATCTTTTCAGTTCTTAGAGATTCCCTCAGACCATCAAGTTCGATGTGATATGGCATTATAATACTTGTCTTGGCATCCACACCAACTCTTTTTGCATCTAGCTTTATGCCACCCTCTGCAAGCATATCCATCTCAGTTGCAAGAACCTCAGGATTCATAACTGTACCCGGACCAATTAAAACCCTTGAATCAAGGAGAAAGCCTGATGGAATAAGATGAAGTTTGTATACATCTTCACCTACCTTGACCGTATGTCCTGCATTGTCGCCTCCCTGAAAACGGACAACCAGATCATATTCCCCGGACATGAGGTCAACTATCTTACCTTTGCCTTCGTCGCCAAACTGCGCACCCGTGATGATTGTAAACATGGGTGCTGGATTATCCTGTTCGCTTAATAAAGTTTTGATTGGCTTTTAAAGGTCTTCTTCAAACGCTAGCATACGGGCACCTTCATCGAAAAATCCGGAGGAATCTTCTCTGCGACATCTCAATGCCCTGGTTACGCCCATATCAACCAGAGTATCTATCTGCTTTTCAGCAATTGTAATACTAACATTGAATTCCGACTGAAGCATATAGATGGCATCCGGCCTTTTTATAGAATAAAAACAGGCCTTAGTTCTCTTGTCAGAAGTGCAGGTGTCATAACTGTCGCATTTCAGTACGCGGGAACTGTTCTTAAAATGGATAGCAAGCCCCTGCCAGGAATGTACATTATGCATACCTTTGATGCCATAGATAGTAGATTTTGTTTTTTCCTTGAGTTTTCTCACAAACATAACTACATTATATTAATATAATTATTTTATGTATACATGGCCGATCATAGAGACATTCAACCATTTCTACATCCCTTCAGGATTACCATAAACCAATGGATGCAGGGCCGGATATCCTTTCATTCGCCTGCCCATTGGCTCAAAAGGTGCAGCCTCATCATATTCAGCAAATAATTAATTAGACGCAACATAATGCCATCCTGATGAACTCCTGCAAACATATTTCCCATAACAAGGTAAACAGAACTTCCAAATGTTTTCCGTCACCCTATATCAAAACCTGTCCGAGTCCCTTCAAATATGATTGTCAGCTCTTCATAAGGTTTTTTCCACACCTGATAATTTCAGCCCCATAATAAATCATTGATGTTTGAAAAAATAGAATCTGG
>OBLN01000021.1_pt1 | contig 55459 bp, 52 predicted proteins | sample 1519301 | NCBI WGS metagenome assembly OBLN01 (sample SAMEA2452533, study PRJEB22499) | sediment metagenome | reverse complement strand
TTTTATGATAGTTCGTAAAAACCTACATCCTGTAGTTTTTACTCACTCGCAGTCTACGGAGCAAAGCTCCTTGCTGCTCTCACTACGTTATGCGTTCATATTCGCTTAGTGCAGGAAACACTATCTGAATTTTACCCTTCTTCTTTTTCAGGGGCAACGGCGATTCCGTAATGCGTTCTGACCTTAGAATCTATCTCCTTAGCCATTTCAGCATTGGCAGTGAGGAATGCTCTTGCATTCTCCTTACCCTGCCCCAGCTTAGTATCGCCGTAGCTGAACCATGCGCCCGCCTTGTTGATTATATCAAGCTTGGCACCGAGATCGATCAGCACACCGATTCTTGAAACGCCTTCACCGTAAAGTATATCAAACTCCGCAACCTTGAATGGGGGAGCAACTTTGTTTTTAACGATTTTCGCACTGCCCTGATTGCCGACCTGCTCGTCCTTTTCCTTCAATGCAGTGCTTTTCTTAATCTCCATACGGATTGATGCGTAAAATTTAAGAGCATTACCGCCTGTAGTTGTTTCAGGGTTGCCGTAAACAACGCCGATTTTGGAGCGTGTCTGGTTGATGAATATCAGTGATGTCTTTGACTTGTTTACTATACCTGCAAGCTTTCTGAGAGCCTGACTCATAAGCCTTGCCTGAAGACCCATGTGTGAATCGCCCATTTCGCCTTCTATCTCTGCTCTGGGAGTAAGTGCCGCAACTGAATCCACAACGATTATATCGATTGCGCCGGAGCGGACAAGTGTTTCGCATATCTCAAGTGCTGCCTCGCCGCTGTCAGGCTGGCTGACAATAAGGTTATCCGTATCAACACCTATAGCTTTTGCATATACAGGGTCAAGGGCGTGTTCAGCGTCTATGAAAGCCGCTATGCCGCCCGCTTTCTGCGCTTCGGCGATTGTGTGGAGAGCGATTGTGGTTTTACCTGATGATTCGCTTCCGTATATCTCGATGATTCTTCCTCTGGGGATACCACCGACTCCGAGCGCTATATCTATGGAAAGAACGCCTGTGGAGATAACCGGAAGTTTCTCCACCGCACGGTCGCCGAGGCGCATGACCGCACCCTTGCCGAAATCTTTCTCTATCTTGCCCATGGCAAGGTCTAAGGCTTTCCTTTTCTCTGCATCCATTATTTACTCCTTATATAATCTGAAATTTATTTCAATAAGTCTATCAGCCATGCGAAGGCAGTTTTCACCGTGCGTTCCCTCACCGCAGGTCTGTCACCGTTAAAACCGTAGCCTTTGACTTCGATTTTTCCATTTACATTCACCGCTATGAACACTGTGCCCACTGGTTTTTCGTCAGTGCCTCCGTCGGGTCCGGCTATGCCTGTTACTGCGGCTGCGCAGTCCGTTCCGAGGAGCTTTTTTGCCCCTTCTGCCATCGCAGCAGCACATTCGGCACTCACAGCACCGTGAGATTCTATGACATCAGCGGGAACGCCTAAGACATTCGTTTTCACATCATTGGAATACGACACAACCGACCCGCTGAAAACAGCGGAGCTTCCTGACACGGATGTGATCTCAGCACCCATCATCCCGCCTGTGCAGCTTTCAGCAAAGCCGATACTGTATCCTTTTTCCTTAAGCATACGCACAAGGCGCACAGGGAATGTTTCATCACCGTAGCCTATGAAGTTATTCTCGAATGGTTTTCTGACTGCTTCTGCGAATCTGTGTACCGCAGCCTCATCAAAACCCCGCACTTTAACGAGAATGTCACCCTTGCCGACATTAATTATGCACTCTATGCCTTCCGGTATGCCAAGCTCACGGATTACGTCATCCACTTCGGATTCCGGCTTGCCTGCTATGCGCAGATCTCTGATGAAACGTTCTCTCAGTGGGAAAAGCTCATGCAGCCAAGGCAGCACCTGTTCCTCAAACATTGGTTTCATCTCAAAAGGGATGCCCGGCATTGATATTATTCTTGAATTGCCGCATGGAACTGAAAAACCGAACGCAGTACCCATGCGGTTAAAGAAGGTTTTACATCCGTCCGGCAGTTTAGCCTGATGGTAATGGTTTTCCTTTAACTGTATGCCGAATTTCAGGAGACGTTTTCTGATATGCTCAAGCTGTTCCTCGTTCAGAGTGTAATCTCTGCCGGAAACACGGCTTACCACCTCAGCGGTGAGATCATCAAATGTCGGTCCCAGACCTCCGGTTGTTATTATAAGGTCATACTTTTCAGCCGCTTCCACGAAAAGCTCCGCCATCCTGTCCATATTGTCAGGTATAAGGCGGGTGTCTTCAACGTTTATACCATGCTTTACAAGGTGGGAGCCTATCCATGCGGAGTTTGTATCAACTATGCTCCCCTCAAGGAGTTCGCTCCCTATGGCAAATACCGCTGCCGTAACTACATTGCCAGCCACAAGAGCCCCTTGAGTACAAGCAGTGCGCCTATGGAGTACACTGCCGCTCCGAGATCATCCAGCATAACGCCAATTCCGCCGCCGAACTCCTCAAGCCTTTTTATGGGGTAAGGTTTCACAATATCAAATACGCGAAACAGCAGAAACGCCCAGAAAAGGTTATTCAGCGAGTTTTGGAAAAACAGCATGATAAAATAATAAGCGGCTATCTCATCTATAACAACCTCAGGAGCGTCCTGCTCCCCTGTTGTTCTTTCATGATATTCGGATGCGAGAATACCCACTCCGAAAAGCAGAATACAGAAGATGATCTGAGCCGTAAGAGAGAACCAGCCTGTTAAGATAACAAGACCGACACCCGCAAGTGTGCCCGCCGTACCGGGGGCATAGGGGCTTTTGCCCGAATAGAAACCTGTTGCCAGAAAATAGAGAATGTTGTGGATCATACCCTTAATTTACTCCGTTAAACCAATCAGGACACGCCTGAGTAATTACCCCGCAGTGATGATGGCGGCGGCTTCTTTTAAATCTATTGTCCCTTCATAAAAGGCTTTCCCTGCTATTGTGCCTTTTATGTTCGGGTGGTTAAGCTCACAAAGAGCCTTAACATCACTTATATCCTTCAGCCCGCCGGAGGCTATCACGCCCCATGGGCTCTTGTCCGCAAGGGCTGCTGTGGCTTCAATATTCAGCCCCTGAAGCATTCCGTCACGGCTGATGTCAGTATATATAACGCTTTCGATGCTGTAGCCTGCATAGGTTTTCAGCACATCTTCAGCCTTAGTTTCGCTGGTTTCATACCAGCCTTCTGTGGCGACATACCCATCCTTGGCGTCTACTCCAAGTATAATCCTGTCCGGGTAAGTTTCGGCAGCTTTTTTCACAAATTCCGGATCTTTTATCACAACAGTTCCGAGTATGGCGTATTTCACGCCGATGTCAAAATAAGCTTTAATCCTGTCCATATTGCGGATTCCGCCGCCGACCTCTATCTCCATATCCGCTTCACGTATGATGCGTTTTATGGTGTCAAAGTTGGTCATCTCCCCTTTTTTGGCTCCGTCCAGATCCACAATGTGAAGCCTGTTTATACCCAGCTCACGGAACTGAACAGCCGCCTCTGCCGGGTCGTTAAAATATATTTTATAATCGTCCATATCGCCCTGACGAAGCCTTACAGCCTTGCCGCCAAGAAGATCTATAGCCGGAATTATCAGCATTTCCACTCCCCGAAGTTTTTCAGCAGCTTAAGACCTGTGGTCTGTGATTTTTCAGGGTGAAACTGCGTTGCAAATACATTATCTCTCGCGGCAGCGGCGGTGAAGTTCACTCCGTATTCGCACTCTGCGGCAACAACTGCCCTGTCTTCCGACTGCACATAATACGAATGCACAAAGTAAACCATGTCACCGTCATTTATCCCTTTCAGTACAGGGTGTTCCTTCTGCGTTATATTAAGGCTGTTCCAGCCCATATGGGGAATCTTCATCCCTTTTTTAACTATTTCATCGGGAAATTTCTTTACTGAGCCCCTGAATATTCCGAGCCCGTTATGCTCACCGAACTCAAAGCTCTTTTCAAAAAGCATCTGCATGCCCACGCATATGCCGAAAAACGGTTTTCCGGAGCTTATAACATCAAGCACTGTTTCTTTAAGCTCTGCCTTTTCAAGTCCGCTGACACAGTCTCCGAATGCTCCCACACCGGGGAGAACGACTTTGTGTGCTGATTTTATAACAGAGGCATCGGATGTAACCACAGCATCGTAACCGAGGCTTTCAAATGCCTTCTGTACACTGCGGAGATTCCCTGCCTCGTAATCTATAACTGCTATCTTACTCACTCAGCGTTCCCTTAGTGGACATTATCCTGTCTGACTCTATGACAACCGCATCTTTTATTGATCTCGCAACCGCTTTAAAGATTCCTTCAATGATATGGTGGGTATTACGCCCGAATCTTTTTATGATGTGCAGGTTCACCGCTGATCTGTCGGCAAATGCCTTGAAAAACTCTTCCACAAGCTCCGTCTCAAAGTTCCCCACACGCACAGCCTGAATATCCGCCGCATAGTTCAGGTATGTTCTTCCGCTGAAGTCTATTGCGCATTCTATAAGCGTTTCATCCATGGGCAGGAGAAAAAAGCCGTATCGTCTGATTCCTCTTTTATCCCCCAGAGCCTTCTTAAAAGCGTCTCCGAGACAGATCCCGATGTCCTCAACAGTATGGTGGTCGTCCACAATAGTGTCGCCCTTGGCTATGATCTCAATGTCAAAACCGCCGTGACGGGCGAAAAGCTCAAGCATATGGTTAAGAAACCCTACACCTGTGGTGATTTTCCCCTCTCCCGAACCGTCTATGTTCAGTTTGAGGTAAATATCTGTTTCGTTAGTTTTTCTTGTAATTTCCGCGGTGCGGCTGCGGTTCATTTTCGGTAAACCTCCCTAGGCATCCCCAACCTCTCTTTAAATAATGGCAGGGGTATGTTATAAGAGTGTCATAAGTAGTGCGGACAGTCTGTTTTCCCTTTATTTTTAACGGATTTTATCATACATTACCGAAAAATAAATAACTATTTTCCTTTATCGGAAAAGCTGCCACTGTCCGTTTTTCCCCTGCGGAGCCGCAAATGAAATACTTTAAAAATCTCCAAAAAAGCTACGAAGTTACAGAAGATGACCTGCGCAATATTGCCTCTATGAAAGACATAATGGAAAATCACAAGGAAGATTTCATAAGGGATGTTTTTGAAAATTTTTCCAAAAAGTTCAGAATGCCCGACAACATATATCCTGTTGTGCTTGCCAAGCACAGGGAGTTCCTTGCCACATGGTATGACAGATTTTTTGAAGCAAAGATTAACAACGCATACCTCGCCTACCTTGAAAAATTCGGTAATCTTCAGATAAAGTATGAAATAGATTATGAATGGATAAACTCCATGATGAGTTTCATACGCCTCTGGATGCACGAAAAGATTTTTCAGAGTCTGGATGATGACATACACAGAAAAAATATTCTGTTAAGCGTTCATAAGCTTATGGATATTAATTTTGACGCCATAAACTATGCTTTCTGCGAAAACAAAATCAAAGAATATACATCTATATTCAGTGTAAGGAACTTTATAGTCTCCGTTTCTGAGAAGTTCTCATTTCTCATGCACACCTTTATGGTGGGTATGCTGATTCTGATGACTGTCGCTGCGGCTGTCCTGTTCGGAATCGAGATAATGCACCTTCTGGAAGAAAATGCTGACAAAATAATTATAACCGCCCTCGGCTCGCTCCTTATAATCTGGGTTCTTGTGGAGCTTCTCCACACTGAGGTTCAGATGCTGAAAGGGGGTAAGTTCAAGATAAGCATCTTCATCGGCGTGGCGCTCATTGCATTCATCCGTGACTTGCTTATCATCACGCTGAAACACGAAACATCAAACCCGATGATATACGGCTTTGTTCTGCTGTCCATTGCGGTGCTTGGTGTGATATACTGGCTGATTGTAAAAACGGAAAAATAAAGGAAGGTCTAAAGGATGATTAAAGAACTGGCTAAAAAACTGTTCGGCGACTTCAACCAGAGATACCTTAAAAAAGTGGGCGCTGTTGTCGATAAAATAAACTCCCTTGAAAGCGTCTTTGAGAAAAAATCCATGGATGAACTCAAAGCATGCACTGCTGAATTCCGCAGACGGCTTGAAAACGGAGAAAGCATTGATGAACTCCTCTCTGAAGCATTTGCCGCAGTAAGGGAAGTTGGTAAACGCAGAATGAATATGAGGCATTTTGATGCCCAGCTCATAGGCGGATACGCCCTGCATAAAGGAAAAATTGCAGAGATGAAAACAGGTGAAGGTAAAACCCTTGTGGCGACCCTCCCCTTGTACCTTAACGCCCTTGAAGGAAAAGGGGCGCACCTTGTTACTGTAAACGACTACCTCGCCCGAAGAGACGCCCAGTGGATGAGCCCTGTTTACCTCACGCTGGGTCTGACTGTGGGCATTATCCAGCACGAGGCATCATGGCTTATTGAGTGGGATAATGAAGAGGAACTGACCACTAAAATTATGCCCTGCACAAGAAGAGAAGCATACGCAGCGGACATAACCTACGGAACAAACAACGAGTTCGGATTTGACTACCTGCGTGACAACATGAAGCTCTCCGTGAATGATATGGCACAGAGAAAGCTTCACTACGCCATAGTAGATGAGGTTGACAGTATCCTTATTGACGAAGCAAGGACACCTCTTATCATAAGCGGTCCTACCGATCTCTCCACCACTGTTTACTACAAGATAGACGAAGTTATCCGCCAGCTTAAACCGGAAACAGACTACAAAGTCGATGAAAAACGCCGTGATGTTCAGCTCCTTGACGCAGGCATAAACACCATAGAAAGAGTTCTCGGTCTGGAGAACCTTTTTGATATGGCAAACGTGGACACCCTTCATTATGTAAATAACTCACTGAAAGCCCATGCTGTTTTTAAACGTGACAAGGATTACGTTGTGGAAAACGGCAAGGTAATTATAGTTGATGAATTTACAGGACGACTCATGCCCGGCAGAAGATATTCCGACGGACAGCATCAGGCTATAGAAGCAAAGGAACAGGTTGTAATCGAAAACGAAAACCAGACCCTCGCCTCCATCACATTCCAGAACTACTTCCGCATGTATGAAAAACTTGCGGGGATGACAGGTACTGCGGCAACAGAAGCAGGCGAGTTTATGCAGATTTACAACCTTGGCGTAGTCAGCATACCCACTCACCGTAAAATGGTCCGTAATGACAGAGCAGATGTTATCTACAAGACTGCCCGTGAGAAATACGAAGCGATCGTTATGGAAATAGAAGAGATGAACAAACAGGGACGTCCTGTTCTTGTGGGAACATCATCAATCGAAAAATCTGAACTTGTAAGCAAAATGCTTGAAAAGAAAAAGATTAAGCACGAAGTCCTCAACGCCAAACACCACGAACGTGAAGCGCAGATTGTCTCCCTCGCTGGTCAGAAATGTGCAGTAACAATAGCCACAAACATGGCGGGACGAGGAACCGACATCAAACTCGGCGAAGGTGTTCTTGAAATCGGCGGTCTGCATATTCTGGGCACTGAGCGTAATGAGTCCAGAAGGATTGACAACCAGCTCAGAGGCCGTGCCGGACGTCAGGGCGATGCAGGTTCATCAAGATTTTTCCTCAGCCTTGAAGATGACCTTATGCGAATCTTCGGCTCTGAAAAAATATCCTACATAATGAACAAGCTGGGAATGAAAGACGGGGAACCCATTGAACATAACATAATCTCCAAGGCAATTGAAAACGCACAGAAAAAAGTTGAAGCCATGAACTTTGAAGTGCGTAAATACCTGCTGGATTACGATAACGTAATGAACCAGCAGAGAACAATTGTCTACGGACTCCGCAACAGCATTCTTAACAAGGAGCAGGTTGAGGAAGTTGCAAGAGAAACCATAAACAATACACTCAACGGGCTTTATGACGAATACGTCACATCGCTGGAGAGACCCGATCTCGAAGGCTTTAACAACGCACTGAAAGAAACTTTTGCCATTGACGATACACCGACTGATGTAAAGAAGCCGGAGGATTTCCTCAACAGCGCTGCACAGAAGATAAAAGAAAAGTTTGAAGCAAAGAAACAGGAATTCGGCGAACACTACAGAGGGCTTTTCAGCTACCTTATGATAAGCATGCTGGACGATAAGTGGAAGGAACACCTCCTCAGCATGGATCATCTCCGTGACAGCGTACGGCTCAGAGGATACGGACAGAAAGACCCGCTCAACGAATACAAACGTGAGGCATTCAACCTCTTCGCAGCCCTCATGGACAGGGTTTACTACAATACCTGCCGCATACTCTTTAATGTAAAAATGAGTCAGAAGCAGGAAGACGTGGATCTTGAAAAAAAGGAGCAGGAAAGACAGAAAACAGTTAAAATCTCAGAAGAACGCAGAGATATTCTCTCTGCTGCTCCAAAAGAAGAGAAAACTAAACCTGTCAGGCGTGCAGTACCCAAAGTGGGAAGAAATGATGACTGCCCCTGCGGAAGCGGCAAAAAGTATAAGAAATGCTGCGGTCAGAACGAACCGGACAGCGAAGACGTTTAAGATAGCTCAGATATATTTGCACTTAAAAGGTCCTTCATGAGAAGGGCCTTTTTTTTATTCACTTTCAGATAATCAGAAGCAGGATATACACCGCCGCAACACCGGAGGCAAACACCGCAATCAGACTTCTGCCCATGAGCCCCATAACAGCGGAGACAATTATTCCTCCGGCTGCCGCAGCAGGCGGATTCACTGAAAACAACGCTCCGGGGAATATCAGCGCCCCCAATGAAGCATAAGGAATAAACCTCAGAAATCTGTTAAGCCACGGAGCAAGCCGCATATTTTTAAGAAAAACCATCGGCAGCATTCTCGGAATATATGTCACCAGCGCCATGAGAATAATAATATTAAGCTTACTCATTTTCATCCCCATGAAGAACTGCCGCTATGAACGACCCCACCACGGTGGCACTCACAATCATCCACCCTGAACCCATTTTAAAAAACGGCTGGAAGTACAGTGCGCCGCTAACTGCCATTGAGCATAGTGCCGCCGTAACAGCGGGTTTGGTTCTTTTCATCTCCGGCACAAGCAGACCTATAAAAAGAGCATACAGACCGAAGGTCAGGCTCTGCTTCAAAGTATCACCAAGTATTGAACCAGCCATCACTCCTGCGACAGTTCCTGCTGCCCAGGCCGTGTATGCAGTAAAATTAAGTCCGTAAAGATATGACGGTGCAAGTTTTTCATCCCTGCTCATGCTGGCTACAGCGAACGTTTCGTCTGTGACTCCGAAGGCTGCAAGGGCAGACTGGGACTTGGTGGTATTATCCGGCAGTCTCCGTGATAATGATGAAGTCATTAGAAAATGACGGAAATTGAGAACAAATGTGGTAAGCACTATCTCCCAGCCGCCGACCCCCATCCCGAACATACCGGCACCTACAAACTGTGCCGCTCCGGCGAAAACTATCAATGACATAAGAACCGCAAGCCACCCGTCCAGCCCTGCTGAAACAGCGGTAAGACCAAACGAGACGGCAACGGGGAAGTACCCCGCCGCTATTGGCAGCGCATATTTAAAACCTTTGGAAAACTGATTCGGATTCAGAGGATCACCTTTGATATAATAATGTGTAAGAAACTATTATATAAAATGTTTCATGTGAAACAACAGAAATTTCAGTTAAAAGAACTCCACACCGCCTGCATTTTCGTGGGCTCTTCCCTTTTCTGCGAGCCATGCTTCTGTTGAAAAATGCTCCACATGAAACGCAGCCACAAAGTACGCCTCTCCGCCGCATACAGCACCGGCTTCACCAATAACTGCCACATTGACAGCCAGTGATGTCGGGTAATCCTGCCTGTTTTCCTGAAGCTTGTGTTCTATTAGTTTCGCCAGATGCTCGCACAGTTCATCAAGCTGACAGGCATCCGCCGAACGGAAAACAACCCTTCCGTCCGGTATTTTAGTACCTTTAAAGTTTGATGAATTAAGCATAGACAGGGTACTGACATCAAGATACTCCTCCGGCAGAGCAGGAGAGATAACTGCATGGCGGTATGTTTTCATCTAATCACCGGAAGCACCTTCTTCTTAAAAAAAGGTGACTTTCTCAACTCTGTTGCGCCCTCTGCTTTTTGCCATGTAAAGCGCATCATCAGCCGTTTTTATAAGAAGATCCTTTGACTGGAGCAGAACGTACTCCGTTACACCAAAGCTGCATGTAACCCTGCCCACATGTGAAAACTGCTGGCGCTCTATCTTGCCCCTTATTTTATCAGCAAGCTGACAGCCGCCGTTTATATCCGTCTCAGGAGCAAGGATTATGAATTCCTCACCGCCATAACGGGCATAGGTGTCAACCACACGGACATTTTGATGCACAAGCTGGGCTATCTCTTTTATTATGCTGTCTCCAACCTGCCTTCCGTAGCGCTCGTTGATTTCGCTGAAACCGTCAATATCAAAAAGGATAATACTCAAAGGACGGGTGTATCTCTGCACTCTGTAAAGCTCACGGTCAAGCTCTTCCAGAAACTTCTGTCTGTTTACTATACCTGTCAGTGGGTCTACCATCGCAGGGGTCTCACCTATCACGACAGAGCTTTCAAGTGTGGATATATCAACCATTGATACAAATATAGAGTTTTCTTCCTCAACATTGTTGATACGAACCAGAAAGTTTTTTGCTTCGCTTTTCAGCTTACCTGCCCCCTGCATTTTGAAGACAGCTTCATCAAGTTTTCCCGCAACAGCTTTCTGAAGCCAGCTTTTGAGATCAGCACCGCAATACCCGCTGCCGTCTTTCAGGATATTAACCCTCTCCAGCACTGACGCTTCCTTGCCAAGTTCTGCCATATCATCATAGCCGATATAACGGAGGAAGGATCTGTTCATATAATGAATCTGTTCGAGGTCGGTAATCAGGTAAAATTCAGATGAGTTTTCCATAACAAGCCTGAGCAGCCTGTCCTTTTTTGCTTTTTCCTTTTGCTGTATGATGTTCAGGGCAACTTCGCTTAAAAGGCTTCTGAGTTTTTTGATATCCACAGGTTTTTTAATGTATTTCATTGCGCCTATATCTATGGAACCAACAAGATACTTCTCATCATCATAACCGGTTGTTATGATTATAGGCACGTCTGCGTTCTCTTTCCTGATCTCTTCCGCCATTTCAAGACCGTTCATCAGCGGCATCTGTATGTCGGTGATTATTATATCCGGGTTTTCCGACTTAAATATCTCAAGTCCTTCTATACCGTCTGAGGCACTGTAGACTGAGCCGAAATTTTTACTGAGAAAACCAGAGAGCTTGTCTCTGGCGTCAGACTCGTCCTCAACACAAAGAATCGTGATTTCCTTCATTGCTTCAGGGAAATCTTCCGTCCACTTGTTCATTTCAACCTTCATTCATCCATAATAATATTTATTAATGTTATACACAGGGTAATTTTACCCCTTCCTGCCTGCTTTTTCGTTTACTGATTCTGCTATCATCTTCAGCAGAGCGTGTGCGAAGACAGGTTTTTTTAAAATAATCTTACCTGTAATGTCTATACCCTTTGCCTTGAGTGACTCATCATCATATCCCGTCATATAGATTATCGGCAGATTTTTGTATTTCTCAAGAAGGGCTTCCTCCGCCATCATACTCCCGGAATCTGAAAGTACCATATCTATAACAGCCAGTGATACTTCTCCCAAATGTTCAAGTTTGTTATGAAGAGAAGGGAAACCGTCAAATGAGGCTGCCCTGTAACCGAATTCCCCAAGCATTGTTTCAATGCCTTCTCTCACGCCCGGGTCATCATCCACAACTACCACGCAGCCGTCCAGTTTTACCAGACTGTCTGATGTTGCAGCAGCACATGATATTTCATCTATATCTACAAGAGGAAATTCCAGCGTAAAAACTGTGCCATGACCCAAAACGCTGTCACAGGCTATTTTTCCCCCATGAGAGTCCATGAGGTCCTTTACTATGGCAAGCCCAAGCCCTGTCCCCTTTCCTTCGCTTTTAGTGGTAAAAAACGGCTTGAAAATATTAGCCAGAACATCAGCCGGCATCCCTGTGCCTGTATCCCCTATACGAATTATCACGCTCTTTCCTGAGGCGCTTTTTGAGGTTGATACGGTTAACAGCCCGCCATCAGGCATGGCATCCTTTGCATTGTTTGCAAGGTTAAGAAGGATCTGCTCAATCTGTGATTCAATAGCTTTTATCCTTACCCCGTCGCATCCTGTTTCCAGATCTATTACTACGTCTTCCGGAAAAACCAGCGAAATTATATCCGAAACCTTTCTTACAATGCGGTCGATCTCTATGATTCTGAATTCCTGCTCTCTCTTTCTGCTGTACCCCAGAAGACCCTGTGTGAGTGACCTGCCCGATTCTGCAAGCTCCACCAGCTTATCCGCAAGGTAGCTTAGATCTTTTCTGTCTTTTAGCTTGCGGCTTATCACACTGGCAAACCCGCCCACTGCGGTAAGCACATTGTTAAAGTCATGGGCTATGCCGCCGGCAAGTTCGCCCAGTGTCTCCATCTTCTGAGCGTGTATGAGCTGCATTTTCATCTCATTGGCTATGGTGGCGTCTTCATCAAAGAAAGCAAGATTTGTTATCTCACCTTTTGAGTTTCTTATGGGCGAAACAAATGATATAACCTCCACATGTCCGCCCCCTTTTGTGTTGCTCTTGGTGCGCCCTGCCCACCTCCTTCCGGAGAGGACCGTTGACCATATGCGGTCATATTCAGCGCTGTCTTCAATAACATTCTTAATAACTTTTATATTGCTGCCTATGATGTCTTTTCCGCTGAAGCCTGTCTGCTTCTCAAGCTTCGGGTTGGCATAAGTGACTGTTCCGTCCCTCTCTGTTACAAATATGCCGGACGTGCTGTACTCAACCACCTGCATCATACGCATAGCGTTTTCATGGGTTCGTATCTTTTCGCTTAAATCCTCAAGGCGGGCATAAAACATACTTTCGTTTTTTCTGTAAACAAGCTGCACGGTTGCTTCACTCTGGTGAACTTCACCGTCTTTTGAGACAAGCTCAGTGAACAGAACTATTTTGTCCTGCTCTCCTTCGGCAACGCCTGAAAGCCTTTCACGCAGTATTTCAGCACTGATATTGCGGACAAGATCAACCGGCGTCATGCTCCGCAGCTCGCCGAAGCTGTACCCTGTTTTTTCTATAACAGCACGGTTTACATATCTGAACTTAAGGCTTTTTTCATCCATAAGAAAGATCAGATCCCTGCTTTCCTCTATTATATCAATGAGCAGTTCTTTTTCATAATCATCGCCGCTTTCCTTAACTCCTTTCTTTCTGGCCAGAGTATTGCGCACTGATTCGATAAGCCCTGCTATATCATCTTTGGTGCGGAAGTCGCTCGCACCACGGCGGATGCACTCCACAGCGCCCCGCACATCAGAATATGCTGAGAACACAAATACCGGAACATTCCGTCCGGATGCGTTTATTATATCAAGTATTTCAAAGACATCTGTTTTGCTGAGATATTCCTCGGACACCACTAAATCCCAGTGGCGCCCGGTGAGAAGTTCGTGAAATTCATCTGTTGTTGTGGCAAGGGCATGGATCTCTATTGTGAAATGTTTTTTAAGTGCTTCGAGAACTTTGTTTTTTTCTACTCCGGAATCTTCAACAAAAAGTACGCTGATAGAAGACAACATAACCACACCGCAAGTAGGGATTACCATATACTGCGAGGAAAACCGACGCAGAATAACCAGCGGCTGTTAGTTTTCGGCGAAGTCCTTCTGAAAAGGATTCTGCTCTTCTCAGCCTCTGTAACCGAATTTTACTGAAAGAGCTTTCGCTGCCTCCAGAACTATAGGAGCAACTTCTTCATCAACCCGCTCCATAGTCATTCTCTCAACAGGCGCACTTACACTTATTCCGGCGATGACATTCCCCATGAAGTCTCTCACCGGAGCGCCGACACACCTTACACCAAGCTCGTATTCCTCATCATCCAGCGAATAGCCTCTCTCCTTGATCAGCTTAAGGTCAGCCCTGAGAGCTTCCATTGAGCCGATTGTGTTCTTTGTGAAGGTCTGCATATCACCGGAGTAAAGTTTTTCGATGTCCCTCATATCATAATAAGCAAGCTGCGCCTTTCCTGTGGCTGTGGCATATGCCGGACCAACATTGCCGATGCGGGGAAGAACTCTGACTGCATGGTCTGTCTCAATAACGTTGAGATAAACCACATTGCCGTCTCTCATTACACTGATATAAGCGGATTCTCCTGTCTGCTGTTTGAGCTGCTGGAGAACCTGAATGGAGATTTCAATGATGTTCAGCTTGTTTATGTAAGCCTGAGATATCTGGAAGGTCTTTACACCAAGCCTGAAATTACCGGTATAACGGTTATACTCAACGTAACCGAACATCTCCAGCGTGGCGAGAAGCTTATTAACATTGCTTCTGGTAAGATTGAGCTTGGTTACCACATCACTTATGCTTAGTTCGTGTTCACCGTCGCCGAGCAGCTCAAGAATATCTATGGCGTTGTTGACCGCCTGTACGGCATATTCCGACTTATCTCTTTTCATTTTAATCTCCGATAATAAATTAAAACCAAACGTCGTTACGAAAAGCGGCAACTAACGCATAGGTAACTAAATCTATTATATAATCTTATTTTTTGTCAACATAAATTCATGCAACTCAGGCATCACCCGCAAAGACTCCGCAGTATTCGGAGTGCTTTATGCAAGGTGATTTGCATTGCTTTATCAATAATACCTTTAATTATTAAAATTAGCATTCAAATAAAACAGCAGATGTCTCCGGCGTTTTTTCTCTTTTTAAGAGCCGGACTTTTATCAGCTGCATACCCTAAAGGTGTCATTACATACACTTTTTCATTTTCAGGCAGCTTAAGGGCGGACACCGCCTTTTCTTCATCAAATGCAGCTATCCAGCATGTACCGAGACCCCTGTCACTTGCAGCATTTATAAAATGGTCTGCGATCACGCTTACATCGCACATAAGATAATCCGCACCGTCAGCCCTTTTCCAGTTTTCATCTTTGAGCCCGCAGAAAACAGCTATTACGGGCGCTCCGGCAAACCACTCTCTTGGATATGCTTCGCATAGCCCCGCCTTAACTTTTTCATCCCTTACAATGTATATTTTCCAGGGCTGAAGGTTGCAAGCGCTGGGTGCAAGCCGGGCACACTCAAGAATATAGTCCATATCCTCTTTGCTGATTTCATCACTCTTATAACTACGGCAGCTGTATCTGCCTTTAACTATTTCCATATAAGTCATTTTACCGCCCCAATAATTCAATTTTATCTGCTGAAATAATTCTAAAGCTCTTTACAGTTCTCACTGCTTTTCCGTTATCAATATAATTTATATCCGTAGCAAACAAGCTGACCGGCTCGCCTTTGAGGAAGCCCACAATATCATTTGCCATGTATCCGGCAAGTGTAGGTTCTTCTCCGTACTGTTCCATGTATACCCTGCGGAACTCTGACGCATTAGCATTCCCTGCCAGATAGACCGGAGTGAATATCATAGCCCTGCGGAAATAACCTAAATAGTCGTCCGTGAGATATCTTTTGCCAAAAGAATCTGTTCCGATGATCAGTTTGACCTTTTCAGGATTTTTCACACTGTACCTCACCAGAGGGACAACTTTGATAAGTTTAATTTCAGGCGATAGAATCATCACAGTATATCTGGTGTCTTTATCATATTTTGAGGTTATTGCTTTCATTTCATTCTGGAAGCTTCCCTTCTCAAAATTCATAATATGAACCTGGATGTTCTGCGCTTTTAATTCTGCCGCTGCTGTTTCTGCGTGGTTAGTGTATTCGTTAGAGACTGCAATTACCGTTACAGCCTTTTCAAGCACTGCATATCCGGTGGCTTCCGCAACTATATCATCTTTGGTGATATCAAATCTGTAGGTCGTTCCACCCACATCGACAGTTCTGCGGAAAGGATCGATCTTTGCGGCGTTAAACCCAAATCCATCGCCCATTTCCAGTTTGAATGATGCCCTTTTGTATGCAACTGCAGCTATCGCCGCCTGCATAAACTCCATGTGGCTGCTGCCTGTAATAAAGACCTTATCAGCCATGGATTTCTCTTTAATAATTTCAACCTGCGGCGCAGGCTCAGGTTCAGTAATTTCAGGTGTAATGCTCTGCTCTGCATCCTTTATCTTTTTATCAGAGGCAGAAGGCTTAAGTCTGCTGTCCACACAATCAACAAAAGGGTCTCCGGTCGATCTGATACCCTCTGAGCTGCAATAAGTTTTAATTACAGAAGGGAAAGGCTCTTCATCCTTTCTGTTGCTGATCATTGTGTAGTATTCCAGCGCTTTGTCCTCTTTGCCTGTTTTAATGTAGCCATCGAAGAGCCAAAGCATTCCTGAAAAACGCATATATCTGCTGAGATAGGTCTCTCTGTAATTGCGCTCAAGAAACTTCATCCCTTTGTCATACTGCCCTTTGCGCACATAGTGCCTGCCCATGATTAAGCCTGCCGCAGCGGACTGCTCAAGGGATGCGTTGCTGTTTATTGTCTGAAGCTTTTCAAGATCTCTGAAATTAAGGTCTTTTGTAGCATAAAAAGTTTCCGAAAAAGGCTCAACAGGAGCCGTTACCTGAGGACGGCCTGCGCAGGACACCGTCAGTAAAAGAAGTGCTGTCGCCGATAATAGTATAAGTCCTCGTAAATGGTTTCTCAACCCTGACATTTTCAAACCCCAATTTATATTTTTTGAGCAGATCCTGTGCCTGCTGCATCTCTTCTTCAAGCCGCTCACCCTTGTATAATAGCCACAAAGTGTCTTTACGGGCAAGGTTCTTTGTCCATTTAATAATTTCCTTAACCTTTGCTACGCCTCTTGCTGTGATCAGGTCAAACTTCCCCTGCACTGCTTCAGCACGGCAGTTAAGAACCTTAACATTATTAAGACCCAGTTCAGAGGCAGCCTGTTCAAGAAATCTGCATTTTTTTGCAATGCTTTCCACAAGGGTTATCTGCACATCCGGATAAAAAATTGCTGTAACAATCCCCGGAAACCCGCCGCCACTGCCGATATCCGCCATTGTTTCACGTAAAACATTTTTTAGTGAGAAAATATAAATGCTGTCCAGATAATGTTTGAGGTAGAACTCATCCTTATCCTTTATGGCAGTGAGGTTAAGTTCAGCATTCATATGAATTTCATAGAACTTTTCGAGCTTTGCCGACTGCTCACTGGTTATTTCAACATAGTTTTTAAGCATCTGTACCGCCGCTGTTTTTAATTTTACTTATATGAACATGCAGAAGAGCAACAGCAGCAGGGGTCATGCCCTTTATTCTTGCTGCCTGCCCAAGCGTTGCAGGACGGATTGTTTTAAGTTTATCGATATACTCTCTCCGCAAACCGATTATCCCTTCATATTCTATATTGTCAGGAATCTTTACTGATTCTGTTTTGCGGAATTTTTCTATCTCGTTTTCCTGTCTCTCAATATAGCCTTCATACTTAGCGTTGATTTCAACCTGCTCACGGACTCTTTCATTAGCAGAACTGCCGCAGAGCTTCTCTATTGTGGAGTAATCATATTCAGGTCTTTTGAGCAGTTCAAAAGCGCTCACTGGGTTGCGCAGCACTCCGCCGTATTGAGCAAGGACTCCCAAAACCTCTACAGAAGGAGTAATCCTTACTGATTTTAATCTTGCTATATCATCATCTTTTGCCTGACGTTCAAGGCAGAAACGTTCATACCGTGCTTTGTTTATTAAGCCCAATTCATAACCTTTATCTGTCAGTCTGTATTCTGCGTTATCTTCACGAAGCTGAAGTCTGTATTCCGCTCTTGATGTAAACATGCGGTACGGCTCATCAACACCTTTATTTACAAGGTCATCAATCATAACACCTATATAACTCTGCTCACGTCCCACAATAAAGGGTTCATTACCGCCGAGAGCCAGCGCAGCATTAATGCCGGCTACAAGCCCCTGTGCTGCGGCTTCCTCGTACCCGCTTGTACCATTGAGCTGCCCTGCAAAGTAAAGCCCTTTAACAAGTTTCGTTTCCAGCGTTGGATAAAGCCCAGTAGGCTGGATGAAGTCGTACTCTATTGCATATGCAGGTCTTACAAATTCGACATTTTCAAGCCCTTCAACTGTTCTATACATAGCTATCTGCACGTCAATAGGCAACGATGAGGAAAAACCATTAGCGTAGTATTCCCTTGAAGTCAGCCCCTCAGGCTCAAGAAAAATCTGATGCCTTGTTTTATCAGGGAATTTCTTGACCTTGTCCTCTATTGACGGGCAATAACGAGGACCAATCCCCTTGATTATACCGCCGTAGAGGGGTGATCTGTGCAGGTTGTCCCTTATTATCTGATGTGTCTTCTCGTTAGTATATGTCACATAGCACGGAAGCTGTGGGAGACTGATACTTTCCGTTTCAAATGAAAACGGCTTTGCGAATTCGTCACCGTGCTGCGCATCAAGTTTTGAGAAATCTATGGTGTTGACATCAAGCCTTGCAGGAGTTCCTGTTTTAAGTCGCTCAAGCTTGAAGCCTGCTTTTGTAAGAGAATCAGACATTCCAACAGACGCAAATTCATTCATGCGCCCCGCAGGGTAGTTGCAGTCTCCGATATGTATAAGCCCTTTAAGAAATGTTCCGGTGCAGAGAACAACTTTCTTTGCTCTATAAAGCATTCCTGTATCAGCAATTATACCGTTGATTTCACCGTTTTCTATCGAGAGGCTTTCCACCATTCCCTGTTTAAGATCAAGACCGCTTTGCTCCATTATCACACGCTGCATACGAAGCTTGTAGAGGTCTTTATCAGCCTGCGCCCTGCTGCTTCTTACTGCCGGGCCCTTCTTCATGTTCAGAACACGGAATTGTATCCCTGTCTCATCAATATTTTTCCCCATCTCGCCGCCAAGGGCGTCTATATCTTTTACGATATTACCCTTAGCTAAACCGCCAATTGCAGGGTTGCAGCTCATATGAGCCACATTGTCAACATTAATGGTAAACAGAGCAGTTAAAGCACCCATACGGGCAGCAGCTAATGCTGCTTCGCACCCTGCGTGCCCTGCCCCAACCACAATCACATCGTAAGACTTGTCATAAACAAGCATTATTCACCTGAATATATTTAAATTTTAGGGTTAAATCCCTTTCCATATTTTATCAAGTAAGGAAATCAAATTAGGTATTCTGAAAAAAATAATGACATTTAAAATAGATTTCCACATTCTCAATTCATAAAGACATGTTTCACGTGAAACAGTCAAATTCTCCACAATTACACACTATTTACCGATGCAAAAACTTCTGAAAATATTTGACAATATTTCCTCAGTATAAGATTCACCTGTAATTTCAGATAAAATGTTCAGGCTGTCACGCAGCTCAAAAGATAAGGAGTCCAGATCATCACACCCCATCTCTTTGATTTCCTCAAGGGAGGCAAGCATACGCTGAAAGCTATTCTTCTGTCTTTCATTTACAGCTATAGCATGTTCATGAATCTGTGAGTCCTCTTCTGATATAAAAGACTCAAGAATACTCATAAACTCGTGAACATTCTCACCTGTTTTTATTGAAATACAAATATCCGTCGGATGGTCATACTTTTTCAAATCAGCCTTATTACCCACAATCACACGTTTTGCGTCTTTAGTCTTTTCTAAAACAAGCCTGTCTTCATCTGTAAGTTCTGCGGAGAGATCAAGGACAACGATAACTATGTGAGAGCTTTCCACCCGCTCAAGAGACCTCTCAATTCCTGCTTTTTCCACAAAGTCTTCTGTGTGGCGGATACCTGCGGTATCAACAATTTTTACAGGGTGCCCTGCCAGTGTCATATCCGCATCTATGAAATCCCTCGTAGTGCCGGGTATGTCAGAGACAATCGCTCTGTTTTCTTTAAGCAGGCAGTTGAGTATCGATGATTTGCCCACGTTCGGGCGTCCGGCTATGGAAACATAAACAGAATCGTTCACAGACTTAAGCACTGAATAGCTTTTCACCAGTGATGCAAGTTCAATTTCAATCAGACCGTATTTGGTGAATATATAGTCTAACTCACGGTCAGAAAGATCCTCTTCGGGAAAATCTATATACGCTTCAACTACTGTGAGGACATCTACATAAAGATTTTTCAGACTTTGTATCTGGCTTTTAAGCCCGCCTTTAAGCTGGTTGTATGAATAAAATAAACCGGTTTCAGATTTGGCGGAAATCATCTCCTCCACCGCCTCAGCCTGAGAAAGATCCATCTTGCCGTTGATAAACGCTCTTCTGGTAAATTCACCGGGTTCAGCAAACCGCATCCCAAGAGACAGAAAAGAACCTAAGGCACTTTTGATAATAAGCGGATTGCCGTGGAAGGATATCTCAAGAACATCCTCACCTGTATACGAATTAGGGGATTTAAAGTAATAGAAGATAACATCATCCTGCACCCTGCCGTCATTAAACAGAGCATGATAAACAATGCGTGGTTCAGGAGCCTGAAAGGTTTTGCCGTTTTGCTTTCTAAGATATTCCAGAGCCTTCAGGCAGCCGGAGCCGGAAATGCGCAGAACGGTTACGGCGGAACGGATAACGGGAGTTATAGGGGCAACTATCGTATCCATTCCGCATATACCCTATTAAAGTGTTTTCTCAAATGCTTTAAGCGTGTTGCTGAGAAGCATGGCTATGGTCATAGGACCGACACCGCCGGGAACAGGAGTAATATATGAAGCCTTGGTGTAAACAGCTTCATAATCCACATCGCCCACAAGCTTATCATTCAGCCTGTTTATTCCAACATCTATAATAACAGCACCATCACTGACCATATCAGCAGTGACAAAGTTTGCCTTCCCGATTGCAGCAACAATAATATCTGACTTACGGCATATATCTTTAATGTTTTTTGTGCGGGAGTGACATATGGTAACTGTAGCGTTTGCTTTTATGAGGAGTGCAGCCATCGGCTTACCGACAATATTGCTCCTGCCGAGGACAGCAACATTTTTGCCGCTGAGTTCTATGCCGTATTCTTCAAACATAACCATGACTCCTGCCGGGGTACATGGAGCGAGTGCATCCTCACCTATATTAAGAAGACCCACATTCACAGGGTGGAAGCCGTCAACATCCTTTTCAGGCTTGATAGCGTAAAGAACCTTTTTCTCATCAATCTGTTTGGGCAGCGGAAGCTGAACAAGGATACCGTTGATAGTATCATCGTTGTTATACTGCTCAACACGGGCGAGAAGCTCGTCTGTAGTTGTAGTATCAGGCATTCTGTCTACTATGGATTTAAAGCCGGCTTCTTCACAGGCCTTGTTTTTCATGCGGACATAAACCTGACTTGCGGGATCTTCACCCACAAGGATAACGGCAAGACCGGGCACCCGTCCGGTTTTGTCTTTGAATTCTGCTGCTTTCTCTTTAAGACCGTTTCTGATCTTCTGTGCCAGCTCTTTTCCGTCAATCTTCGTCGGCATTGCATTATCTCCTTTGTTTAAAGGTTTTGTTTAATAAAAGTCAGGGGAAAGCTTTTCAGGGCTTTCCCGCTTTATTGTTTTATTCTTCTTCCTCAGCATCTTCTTCTTTGACTGTTGCGAAGGATATAATTCTGTCTTCATCGGTGGACATGAGTTTAACACCCTGAGTGTCCCTGCCCATGACGGGTATTTCCTTAACGGAGAGTCTGATAATTTTGCCGCCCTTTGTGATCAGCATAACATCATCCTCTTCATTTACCTGTTTAGCACCGCAGACAAGACCTGTTTTCGGGCTTACCTTGCAGAGTTTAACACCCTTTCCGCCCCTTGTCTGGAGCCTGTAATCGGCCACAAGAGAGCATTTTCCGTAACCGTATTCGGTCACATTAAGAATATAAGGGTGTCCGGTGAGAACTTCCATAGAAACTACTTCGTCAGCATCTTCCAGATTAATTCCTCTCACACCTGTTGCTGCCCTGCCCATGGCACGGACATCAAGGGAGCTGAACTGTATGGTCTTGCCGTTTCTGGTAGCAAGGAAAATACTGTCGTTATCTGTAGTAACGTCAGCAGCCATAATTTCATCACCGTCACGGAGTTTAAGGGCAATCATGCCGCTTCTTCCGCTTTTGAAGTCCATGACGGGGGTTTTCTTAACAACACCGAGCTTAGTTGACATAAAAAGATATTTCTCGTTGTCTGCTTCGCTCAGTGTGACTACAGAGGCAAGGTTCTCTTCTTTTTCGAAGGTAAGAAGGTTGCTAAGGTGTCTGCCCTTGGTGTCCCTTGCGCTTTCAGGTATTTCGTACACTTTAAGGAAGTGGATTTTACCTGTGTTGGTAAAGAAGAATACCTTAGCATGGTTGGTGGTAACCAGCATTCTTTCTGCAAAGTCGTCACCTTTACTCTTAGCACCGCTCTTGCCTTTTCCGCCACGCTTCTGCGCCACGAAGTTGTCAAGGAGAGTACGCTTAATGTATCCATTATGGGTGATGGTCACAACTGTTTCGCTGTCAGGGATGAGGTCTTCCATGTTGAATTCCCCCGCCGCCGCAACTATTTCAGTTCTTCTTTCATCACCGTATTTTTCCTTAACTTCGTTAAGTTCATCACGGATAACACCCATCATGATACTTCTGCTGCCGAGGATGCTTGTATAGTATTCTATGTCTTTTAAAGTTTCTTCATATTCAGCCTGAAGCTTTTCGATCTCAAGACCTGTAAGCTTGCTGAGTCTCATTTCAAGTATAGCCTGACTCTGGGCATCGCTGAAGCTGAAAGCCTCTTTCAGTTTGAGTTTTGCTTCCGGCGTGTCTTTAGATGTTTTGATAAGTCTGATGACTTCATCAATGTTTTCAACAGCCTTTATCAAGCCTTCTAAAATATGGAGACGTCTTTCAGCTTTATCAAGAAGGTAGCGTGTTCTACGGGTTACAACCACAACCCTGTGATCCAGAAACGCTTCAAGTATCTTCTGAAGTGTGAGGGTCTGAGGTCTGCCGTCAACAATCGCCACCATATTCATGCCGAAAGTTGTCTGCATCTGGGTGTATTTATAGAGCTGATTGAGAAGAACATCCGGCATCTGCTCACGTTTAAGCTCAATAACCACACGTATTCCGTCACGGTCAGACTCATCACGGAGATCAGAAATTCCCGTAACAACCTTATCACGCACCAGTTCGGCTATTTTTTCTATGAGAAGAGCCTTATTCACCTGATAAGGCAGCTCATCAACAACGATCATTTCCTTACCGGTTTTAGTCTCTTCTATATGGCTTTTGGCTCTTATGGTTATGGAGCCTCTGCCTGTTTTATATGCCTTGTAGATATCCTCACGCCCGAGAATCATACCCGCAGTGGGGAAATCCGGTCCTTTGATAACAGAAAAAATATCGTCTTCGGTGTATTCTTCGTTATCTATCATGAGCATAAGGGCGTCTATAGTTTCTGTGAGGTTATGGGGAGGAATATTGGTAGCCATGCCGACAGCAATACCGCTTGTCCCGTTAACAAGGAGATTAGGTATCCTCGTGGGGAAAACGGATGGTTCCTGCATCGAACCGTCGTAGTTGTCGGTAAAGTCAACTGTATCCTTATCGAGATCGCTCACAAACTCATCGCTGATTTTTGAAAGCCTTACCTCGGTGTACCTCATAGCAGCAGCACGGTCTCCGTCAACAGAGCCGAAGTTACCCTGACCGTCCACAAGCGGGTAGCGGAGTGAGAAATCCTGCGCCATACGGACCACTGTGTCATAAACTGCTAAATCACCGTGGGGGTGGTACTTACCTATAACATCACCGACGATACGTGCGGATTTTTTATAGGGTTTGTTATAATAAACACCCATCTCGTGCATGGCGAAAAGGGAACGTCTGTGAACGGGCTTCAGACCGTCCCGCACATCAGGCAAAGCTCTTCCCACGATAACGCTCATGGCGTAGTCGAGGTAGCTGTCCTTGAGAGAGTCCTCAATATTAAGATTGATAATTCCTTTATTTTCCATCATTCACCTAAACGTCCAGATTTCTTACATTGAGAGCGTTTGTTTCAATAAACTCACGCCTCGGAAGAACAACATCACCCATCAGGAGACTGAACAGCTCATCCGCTGCTTCCGCATCCTCTATGGTGACTTTGTAAAGAGTCCTTCTCTCGGGATCAACTGTGGTTTCCCAGAGCTGCTCAGGGTTCATTTCACCAAGACCTTTGTAACGCTGGATACCAAGACCTTTTTTACCCCTTTCCTCAATGAAGTGAAGAAGATTTGTAAGTGAGGTGAAGGTGTTTGTCTCTTCACCGACTTTTATCTTATGGGGAGCATCGCCAAGCTCTTTAAGGTACACCCCAAGTCTTCTAAGCTCCTTAAACTCCGGAGAACCAACGAGATCAGTATTTATTTTATAAGTCTGTGTAGCAGTTTCCAGCTTTATATTATATCTGCTGAATTCTTCGTTGTAGTGAATTTCGGTGTTAACATAGGCGCTGAAAAGACCCTTTTCTCTCAAAGCATTGTAGAAGGCATCCACAAAGTCTTTATCTGCAAGGTTTTGAGGAACAAGGTTCTGATACATCGCCATAAACTTCACAAGCTCTCTTGTGTAGCCTTTTTTAACGTATTTAATAATCATCTTGTTCAGCTTGCCGAGGTTAAGCAGCAGTTCCTTGTATCTGTGTTTTTCGACATTCTCTATCTCCACATCCTCAAGACCGAGGTCAAGGAGGAAATCAGCCATAACTTCCTCATTCTGAATGTAGCGTTCGTTTTTCCCTTTTTTCACTTTATAAAGTGGCGGACTGGCTATGTAGAGATATCCGCGTTCTATTATTTCTTTCATATGGCGGAAGAAAAAAGTCAGGAGCAGTGTTGAGATATGCGCACCGTCCACATCGGCATCCGTCATGATTATTATTTTGTGATAGCGGAGCTTTTCAACGTTGAAATCATCCTTTCCGATTCCCGTGCCAAGGGCTGTTATTATGGTTCTTATTTCGTTGTTTGAAAGCAGCTTATCGTATCTTGCCTTCTCAACGTTAAGTATTTTACCCTTAAGGGGCAGAATAGCCTGATGACGCCTGTCACGTCCCTGTTTTGCAGAACCGCCCGCAGAGTCCCCTTCCACGATGAAGAGTTCTGAATGCTGCGGGTCTTTTTCCTGACAATCTGCAAGCTTGCCGGGGAGAGTAGAAATTTCAAGGGCGTTTTTACGGCGGGTAAGCTCTTTTGCTTTTCTCGCAGCTTCTCTGGCACGGAATGCCTGAAGAGCCTTTTCATATACCTTTTTGACTACCAGCGGATTCTCCTCAAAGTAGTCACCCAGACTGCTGGTGAGTATCGACTCAACAGCGGTTTTAGCGGCGGATGAACCAAGCTTGGTTTTTGTCTGCCCTTCAAAGACAGGCTCGTTTATTCTCACAGAGATAATCGCACTCATACCCTCACGGACGTCATCTCCGGTGAGAGATTCCTTCTCTTTGGAGATATTCTGTTTGGATATAAAGCTGTTGAAAACCTTTGTATAGCCGGATTTAAAGCCGGATTCATGGGTTCCGCCCTCTTCCGTATGAATGTTGTTTACAAAGGAATATATGCTCTCGTTGTAGGTGTCGTTATAGGTTATAGCTACTTCTGCGGTTATCCCTTCGTACTCGCCTTTGAAGTACATGGGTTCTTCGAGAATCATTATCTTATTCTTATTCAGGAACTTAAGATAACTTACAATACCGCCTTCAGCGTGGTATTCCTGCTCCTGATCGAAGCGTTCGTCTATGATTTTTATCTTTAGACCGCTGTTAAGATAAGCAAGCTCCCTGAGCCTTCTGGAAAGGGTGTCAAAGGAGTATTCTGTTGTTTCAAAAATTTTCAGATCCGGTTTGAAAGTTACTGTGGTTCCGGTTCTGTCAGAGTTTCCTATGCGTCCGAACTCGCAGGCAGGTTTTCCTATTTCGTATTTCTGATAAAACACGCCGCCGTCACGCCTGACTGTTACCTCAAGAGATTCACTCAAAGCGTTTACAACAGAAACGCCCACACCATGAAGACCGCCTGAAGCATAGTACGAACCTGAATCGAACTTACCGCCGGCGTGGAGTGTTGTCATAACAACCTCAACCGTAGGTTTGCCTACCTTAGGGTGTATGCCGACAGGGATTCCCCTTCCGTTATCCTCAACAGTCACTGAGCCGTCAACGTGCAGTATGACGGTAACAGTGTCGCAGTAGCCTGCCATAGCTTCGTCAATGGAGTTATCAACAACTTCGTAAACAAGGTGATGAAGACCCCTTGCCCCGGTGGAGCCGATGTACATACCCGGTCTCTGTCTGACCGCTTCCAGCCCTTCCAGAACCTTAATACTGTCTTCACTGTAATTATTCTGCATTGTTCACCTGACTATTTATTTCAAAACTGCGGATAAAACCGCAAAAACGGGCAATCAAGCCCGCAATGTATTAGTGAGCGTGCGAACTGGGTTCACAGCCCTATAGTACGTATATCCTTGAATATACGGTTTTTTACACCTGTCATTATGACCTGCCTTTCACCTGAAAATATGGAAAAGAAGGCAGCTGAACGTTTTTCATCTAAACCTGCTTCAAAATCATCTAAAAGGGTTATTATATCAATTTTGAGCATTTCTTCAACATCTAATAAAATTGCTGATAAAACAAGAAGCTCAAATGTTTTTTTCTGACCGTAGGATGAAAATTTATCATAAATTCTTCCTGTGTTCCTGCTGTAAAACCTGTCTCTGTGGATTCCGTAAAGGCATCTTGCCGCAGAAGCTTCTTTGTTGAGTACATCTAAATTGCCGTTGTTAGTCACATAATCCAGAGTAAAAAATTCATCGGAACCCCCAAAATCATTGTACATAACCTGAAGACGGGAATTTATCATATCGGTTGCAGCTTTTCTCCTTAAAGAAATTTTACTGCACATTTCGATAATTTTCTCATTTACTGTGTCAATGTAGTTTTTATCCGGTCTCTGTTTCTGAAGTTCTGCTGTTTTCTGGGAGATGAGGCGATTATAGTACCTGAGATCGAAAATATGTGCCCTCTCGCGGTAGAAGCATAGGCGATCAATGTAGTTCCGCCTCACCTTCTGATCCTTCGCTAAAATCGTGCTTGTATCAGGTGAGAAACAAAAAACAGGACTGGATGCAAGATATTCAGGAATATCTAAAACGCAGACACCGTTTTTTTTCAGTGTCCTTGCATCTTCAAAAAAATAAATCAGTCCGCCAGAATCATCTGCAGAGGAGTAAGATGCCTCAATACGCAGAAAATCTGCTCCGAAGCTTGTTACACTTTTCGGTGAAGGCTCTTTGAAGCTTTTGAGGTTGAGGAGAAGATAAACGGCTTCGACAACACTTGTTTTGCCGGAGCCGTTTTCGCCCTCTATGAAAGTTGCCTTGTCAAAAATAAATTTTGAGTCGGCATGGCATCGGAAATTCTGTAAACGGATACTCTCTATCAGCATCAGAACTTATCGATGGAGATTGGAACCACCAGATATTTGTACGATTCATCCTCCGGGAGGATAACCGCCGGACTTCTTCTTCCCTGCATTTCAAGGGAGAAATATTCAGAATTGATGTTTGTCACGATCTCAAGCATGTGGCGTGCATTGAAAATAATATCCATATCCTCGCCGTTGTAGATTATGTCATCCATCGTTTCATGCCCCTGACCATACTCGGTTTCAAGGCTGTTTATCGAAAGATTTCCGTTGTTGAAAGAGAGAACAACACCGTGAGTAATTTCACTGGTGATTGCAGATACTCTTCTTACAACCTCAACAAATGCCTTGGTGTTTATCTTAGCCTTGATGGGGTATTCGGCTTCAAAGAGCTTGGTAATACTCTTGATATATTTTTCTATCAGCTTTGAGTAAATAACAATGTCGCCGACTTTGAAAAGAACCTGCTTCTTATCGGTTTCAACATCCACAAACTCGGTTATATCAAGGATTTTCATCAGTTCCATGATGGTTTTTTTAGGAATGTTTATGGTAAATTCGTCTGAAAATTCCTCTTCAAATCCAGCTTTGGAAGTGGCTATCCTCTGAAAGTCAGCAGCAGAAATTTCCAGTCTGTTGCCGTAAACACTGAAGTGCGCTCCGGTGTACTCAATTTTTGATGAGTCATTGGAAATGCAGAATGCAGTTCTTTTAAGAAGGGTCTGAAGAGTTTCGCTCTTCACCTTGATAAAATATTCAGGCTTGATTTCTGACATAGTCGGAAACATCTCAGGGCTTATGGTCGAAAGACGAAAGCTTGATTTTCCGGATTTTATGTTCAGCTTTGAACCGTCATGATAGAAGTCAACAACAGCGCCTTCAGGAAGTTCTTTCAGGATATCCATCAGTTTTTTGCCTGAGACGGTTGCAGAACCTATTTCTTCCACTGCTGCCTTGAGCGAGCCGGAAAAACCTATCTGCATATTTGTTGAACGAAGGCTGAGAGTATCGCTTTCAGCATCGATCAGGATGTTTTGAAGCACCGTATTCAGGTTCTTCGGGCTGGTGTAGCTGTTTGCATATTGGACGAAAGGGAAGATATCGTCCCTGACAACTTTAAACCTCATGGACTCCCCTGCTTTATATATTAATGTAATTTTAATAGTAAGTAATAATAGGGTATCTTGAAACTGTTTACAAGTGATATTTAGCCTTGTCTGTTAAGGTTTTCGGTGTTGAAAAGTTCTGTGGTAAATTACTGATCTTTTTTCAACATTATACAGTAAAATGAATTATTATGGTTGAAATATCCTTCTAATGTTTATATCTATATGATTATTCCCAAACAGATCACGCATGTTCAACACATTTTTGACATTATTGATTTGTGTTGGTATATTACGTTAAAGCCCGGATACGGGACATATTATTACTCTTTGAGTTTACAAGGCAGGGAAAATGTCTATTTATGCCCAGATTGAATTTGTGTTCATGCACAATGCGAGGAATAAGAACGTTCCCTTGATGTTCATTATGAGGAACAAGGAACGCTTCAGGGGAAAAATTGTGGATTTCGATCAGTATCATTTCATTATAGACGATGCTGACATCAAAATTCTTCTTTCCAAGAGAGACATCGCAACAGTTGCTTCCGCCAGAACCGTAGTTGATATAGACTTCATCAGCAAAATTTATTACCACACCCATCAGGGCAAGCATCCGAGACATACACGCCCCCCGATGCAGGATATTTTTCTGAACGAAGTCCGCAAATCAAAGTCACCTATTATAAGCTTTCTTACCAATGGTGTTAAGATAAGAGGCTCTCTCATAGGGTTTGACAACTACACGATACTCACCTCCTTTGAGGGAAGACAGCAGCTGCTTTATAAGAGCGCTATTTCAACAGTATTTCCCCTTTATCAGTACGGGGAGATTATAAAATACGATGACGAGAGATAAGAGCATGGAAAATATTAAGATTCTTGTCGTGGATGATGAAGAACACACAAGGCTCGGTTATGCCGAAGTTCTTGAGATGGAAAATTACAAAGTAAGCATGGCAGAAGACGCTCTTAAGGCGATTGAACTTCTTAAAGAAGAGAAGTTTGATATAGTTGTGACCGACCTCCGTATGCCTGAAATGGACGGACTTGCTTTCCTTGAAAGACTGAAACAGATCGACAAAAACGCAAAAGCAATAATGATAACGGCTTTCGGTTCATTTAAAACATATAAGAAAGCAACTGACGGCGGAGTGGTTATATACCTCAATAAGCCTGTACGTGCAGCCGAACTGATGGAAGCTGTGAATACTGTTATAGCAATGAAAGACTGAGACAGAATAAATAACTTATAAATTATCAGCCCCTTTCCTTATCCAGGTCAGGGGCTTTGTTTTATCCTTCCATAAACTCCGCTTCCGCCTTTTCGTATATACCTGCAAATATTTCATCATCCAGAGAGATATCATCCCCCATTTTCAGTGTGCTTTCAATGTATGAAAGAACTGATGAATTGTGGAAAAAATTAATGGCAAAGAGAGTCGGATCTTCTGAAAAAGTTCTTATCACCTCATGGTAGCGTTTGGGAACCATTTCCAGAGTTATCATGCTGTCTGCAAGTTCTTTGACGGGAAACAGTGAATAGAATATTACAGTATCCGGCTTTCCGCAGCGTTTTTCAGCATATTTTATGGCTGCATGGATGAAGTTTCTCAGTATGAAGAGATCATCAAAAGCAGCCTGCGGAATGACTATATCATGTCCTGAATCTATCTTGAATGACTGGCTTGTAAACTTGGCTATCAGGCGTATATGATGCCCGCCTTCCAGCCCGTCGCCCACGAGGGACATTTTATCTGCCAGCTTGAACTGTCTGGAAAGAAGCCCCTTGCTGTAAAGCAGTGCTGCGGTTTTAAACAGAACGGAGAGAGATATGGAATCAGGCGGAAGATCAGCATTTTTCTTTTCATATCCCATCAAATCATCTGCTATTTTTGTAACGGGGTTTTTACCGCTGACTTTAATATGCTCAAAAAGAAAATCACTTCTTAAAGATGCGTCCATGCCCATAATTGTGCCGCTGTTGAAAAAGTATATTTTCTCAAGTGCATCAAGGGGTATAATCATTTTTCTTCCCGAAGTCTGATTAAGAAAACGGAAAAATTTGAGAATATCTTTCGGTGAACCCGCAGGCTGTATAACTTCACAGAAAAGATTATCATTAGTGAAGCTGCAGTAGTTTATAAGCCCGAATACAGTCTCACCCTCAAAGTGCTTTTCACTGAGGATAAGTATTGCTCGTTCATAGCCGCTGTATTGGAGATTAGCAGTAAGAAACTGTTTAAGCTCACCCTGGCGGAGCAGCTCTGCAAGAGTTCTGTCAGTTTCTATGAAATCCCTTGAGGAAATGCTGCCTATTCCTGCGGAGTAGTGGAAGTATGTAACTCCTCTGGGTGCCTGAATAAGGAGTATGCCGTCGGTGCTGTAATCAACACCCTGCTCCTCCTCTTCCTCATCCGGCTGTTCAAGTTCCGGTTCAGTGTATTTTACTATAACCGGCTCTTCATCCTCTTTTTCTTCAACAAAAATTTCAGGTTCAGACTCTTCCTGTTTTGCTTCTTCTTCAATATATTCCGGCTGTTCGTCCTGCGGGCGGAACATTCCGCCGGTGAGAACAGACTTAAACTCATTTTCATCCTCTTCGGCTTTTGTTGATTCTTGTTCTTCAGTAACTATGGGCTCATCAGCACCGTAAACATCTTCAACTACGGGTGTTTCTTCTATTCTGGCGAGTGTCTGCACTGAAAGAACACAAGGATCTTCATTTGCTCGTCTGGACGGTTCATCAGTATCCACAACAATATCACTCTTAACTGCATATTCGCAGGCAAGGCGTATCCCCATGCTTATGCTCAGTTCAGAGAGAGACTTGCGTTCAAGGCGTGTGGGTTTGTTGATACTTTTGCTTTCTATCCTTACCTTGCATTTTCCGCACTGACCGTTCCCGCTGCACAGGCTTGAAATTTTTATTCCGTTCTCCTCCAGCGCATTGAAAAGGTTTTTGCCGGATTTGACTTCAAAGCTTATATCCAGATTCTTGACATAAACCGTGTGTTTTTTTGAAAGGAACATATATACCGCCGAATAATGTTAATACTGAATTTTACTCCAGAAATACAAACATACGTATACACTTTTTTTCGGCAAATGTGCAGTCAAGTTTAGAGCTTAGATACCAAAGGAGGCATATTTCTGAAAATTCTTGCGTATCCTGACTGTTTGGCATATTTTGGCGCAATGCAGATAATCAGAAATATAGACGAGTTTTTCACCGAAAAGCCTCATGCTGTTGTTCTGGGAAATTTTGACGGTTTCCATCTGGGACACAAGGCAATAACAGACAGGCTCTGCAATATCTCCCGCACCAAAGGGCTTGTGCCTGCTGTAGTGACCTTTCAGCCGCATCCCATGAAGTTTTTCGGCGCTGATCTCAAACTTATAATGACTGAGGATACGAAGATAAAATCCTTCGCCGATGCCGGTGTGGAAAAAATGTTTATTCTCGAATTCAGCAGAAAGTTCGCAGATATAGACCCAGAAGTATTTGTCAGAGAATTTGTGGTTAAAAAGTTCCGTGCCGCTGTTGTTATAGTCGGGTATGACTACCATTTCGGCAAAGGAAGAAAAGGTGATTACAATCTTCTTGTCACCCTTGGCAAGAAATACGGCTTTACAGCTGTCCGTGTCCCTCAGGTCACCTGCGGCGGCATCACTGTCTCCAGTACGAATATACGAAACTTCCTTAAGGAAGGCGATGTGGAAAAGGCCGGGGAATTTCTCGGCAGACCATTCTTCATCGAAGGAACTGTGGTGGACGGAAACAAAGTTGGAAGACAGCTTGGTTATCCCACTGCAAATATCGACTTCCGCAATGAACTGATCCCGAAGGCGGGAATCTATATCAGCATAGCGGTTATAGACGGCGTGAGGCATAAATCTGTAACAAACATCGGCAGACGCCCCACGTTCAGCTTTCCTGATCAGATGAAGGTGGAAACCCACATATTCGATTTTCATGATGACATTTACGGAAAGGATGTTGAGATAGAGCTGCTTAAGTATGTCCGTCCGGAAGAGAAGTTCCCGAATGTGGAAACTCTGATCAAAGCCATAGATGAAGACTGTATTCTTGCTAAAAAATGGTTTGAAGAAAACGGCTGCTGAAATCATATAAAAATACAAAACCAAAAGGACAATATGAAGATTTCTTACATCAGTTTAGGATGTTCAAAAAACAAAGTGGATCTTGAATACCTCATGGGCTCTCTTCAGGAGGGAGGTCATGAAATAAGTCTGGATATGACAGAGGCTGACGCCATAATAATAAACACCTGCGGGTTTATCGAGCCTGCGGTGAATGAAGCTGTGGAGGCGGTTCTTGAGGCGGCGCAGGTAAAAAAGCCTGAAGCAAAGCTTATTGTAACAGGCTGCATGACAGAGCGTTTTAAAAACGATGTGGCCGGAGAACTGCCTGAGATAGATTTTCACACAGGCGTCGGCAAGATGAGCGATGTTATAGCTTATCTGGAAGGGATCGAGCCTGTTAAAAAAGAGCGTGATTTCCTTTACGGCGGAGCCCGTGTTCTTACGGGTGTGCCATTCAGTGCATATATAAAAATATCCGAAGGGTGCAACAACCGCTGCACTTACTGCACCATTCCCTCAATCAGAGGAAACCTCACCGGCAGACGCATTGAGGATATAGTAAACGAAATAACCGCCCTCAAGGAGCAGGGAGTCAAGGAATTTGTTCTCGTTTCGCAGGATAACACCAAATACGGAACGGATATTTACAAAAAGCCCATGCTTTGCAGGCTTTTACGTGAAATAGATAAGATTGAAGGCGATTTTTACGTCAGGATAATGTATCTGAATCCGGACGGAGTTAATGAAGAGCTTGTGAAGCTTGTGGAAAAGTCTGATAAAATATTGAGTTATTATGATATTCCGGTTCAGCATATAAATAAGCGTGTCCTTAAGGATATGAACAGAAAGTCCACACCTGATGACATAAAGCGTGTTTTCAGGATGATCAGGGAAATAGACCCTTCTGCTTTTATCCGCACTACGATGATTGTGGGTTTTCCCGGGGAGACAGACGAGGAGTTTGATGAGCTTCTCGAATTTGTTAAGGTCTATAAGCCGGATTATGCGGGCTTTTTCCCTTTTTATCCCGAAGAAGGAACAAAAGCCACGGCAATGGGTATGAAGGTGGACGGACGCAAGGTTCGGGGCAGAATCGGTGCGCTTCGCAAAGCACAGATAAAAAACACCCGTGAACGCTTGAAAAAAGTTAAGAAAAATGACATCATCTGTTTTGCAGAAAAACCTAATGAGGAATTCGGTTTTCTAATGGAAGGCAGAGCGCTTTTTCAGGCGCCTGAAGTGGACGGAAAAGTTCTCTTTACAGACTCCGAAGCCATAAACGGCTACGGTCCTTATATCTGCCGTATAGAAAAAATAAGTTACCCCGACATAGTTTGTGAAATCGTAAGACCGCTTTAAACAAAAGATAAATTTTATAAAACAGCAGAGGTAAAGCTGATGCGTAAACTCCTTATAATCATGACTGCTATGGTAATTGCCGTTTCCTGCGCCAAGCAGCCGCCCAAAGAGATTCCCGCCGAAGTGAGCATGCAGAAAGGTATGCAGTATTTTGAGCGGAAAAAGTTTAAAGACGCTGCGGAGCATTTTGAAGCAGCTATAAGGAGCGCTCAGGATCCTGAAATTGCAGGTAATGCACAGATTTTCCTTGCGGACAGCCACTTTCTTGCAAAAGATTATGACCTTGCCATCCCCAGCTATGAAACTTACCTCCGGATTTACCCTTTCTCCTCCGATGCTCCCAGAGCCAAACTCAGGCTTGGACTCTGCTACTACAGGCAGATAGGCGCACCGGACAGAGACATAAAGAATGCCGAAGAGGCGCTCCGTATTTTCAGCGAGCTTAGAAATGAGAATCCCGGTTACGCCAAGGAATATGAACTTGCGGATAAAATACGAGAACTCCGGGGGCTTCTTGGTGAGCGTGAGCTTCTTATAGCTAAATTTTATCTCCGCACTGATAAGGAAAGACCTGCGGTTAAAAGGCTTCAGTACATTGTGGAAAACTTTCCGGACACAGTGGTATATCCGGAAAGCCTCAGTCTGCTGGGCGATTACTACGCCGACAGGGAAGGATATGAAGCCGAAGCAATCAAATACTACAGAGCTTTGATAAGAGAATTTCCCGACAGCAAATATTCGTCGGGCATAACATCAAAACTTTCCAAACTGCTTGCAAGAATAACCGACACCCTCGGAGATGTGGAGAATAATTAAATGCTTGATATAAAATATATTATTACTAACCTGGATCTGGTTAAGGAAAAAACGGCCAGAAGAGGAGCAGAGTTTGACTTTGATACTCTCCTTGCTCTGGATGAGGAAAGAAAGAAGCTTATACTCGAAGGCGAAGAGCTTAAACAGAAAAGGAACGAGTTTTCCAAGTCATTTCCGCTCATAAAAAAACAGGGCGGTGATGTGGAAACGGCGCAGAAGGAAATGAAGCAGGTTTCAGAGCGTATTGCCGCTCTGGACAAAGAACTTGCGGATGTTCAGGAGCGCCAGCGGGGCATGCTGCTTACTCTTCCTAACCTCGTTGATGACTCTATACCTGTGGGCAAAAGTGAAGAAGATAACACTCTTTACCGTGACTGGGGTGTAAAACCGTCATTAGCTTTTGAGCCGAAGGCACACTGGGATATAGCCGAAAGTCTCGGACTTGTTGACTTTGAGCGTGGCACAAAAGTGGCTGGAGCCCGTTTTTCCGCATATAAAGGCATGGGGGCAAAGCTTGAGAGAGCGCTTATCAACTTCATGCTGGACACTCAGTCCTCAAGGGGATACACGGAAGTTATGACCCCTTTTCTTGTGAACGCAGCATCAATGACCGGAACAGGTCAGCTCCCGAAGTTTGAAGAGGACGCTTTCAAATGTGAGCGTGATGGTTTGTATCTTATTCCCACAGCCGAAGTTCCCGTAACAAACCTTTATGCAGGTGAGATACTGGACGAAGCTGATCTGCCCATAAAGCATTGTGCCTATTCACCCTGCTTCCGCAGAGAGGCAGGCTCACACGGCAAGGACGTGCGCGGGCTTATCCGCCAGCACCAGTTCAATAAAGTGGAGCTTGTGAAGTTCGTTAAACCGGAGGAAGGCTGGAAGGAGCTTGAGCTGCTTCTTAGTGACGCCGAGAATATCCTTCAGCTTTTAGGCATACATTACAGAGTTATGACGCTCTCCACCGGCGATATAGGCTTTACATCAGCAAAAACTTACGACATAGAGGTCTGGCTTCCGGGGCAGGACTGCTACCGTGAAATATCATCATGCAGCTGCTTTATGGATTTTCAGGCACGCAGAGCAAATATACGTTACAGAAAACCCGGTGATAAAAGGCTGGATTTTGTTTACACCCTCAACGGGTCAGGGCTGGCTGTCGGCAGAACCTTTGTTGCAGTGCTTGAAAACTATCAGCTTCCGGACGGACGCATAAGTGTTCCTGAGGTTCTCCGCCCATATCTCGGCGGTGCGGAGATAATAGGCTGATGGCGGTTCTTAAGGTTTTAGCCTCACCCATAAGCGGCAACTATTCGCAGCTTCCCTCTTACACACTTGAGGAGATAAAAAACGCAGATTTGATAATCGGTGAGGAGCGTAAGATAACTTTGCGCTTCCTTGCCGCCGTTGGCTGCCGTGAGCATGAGTACAGACTTCTCAACGAACATTCCACAGATGAGGAAAAGACGGAGCTGATGAAGGATGTTTCATCCTGCGGAACAGCAATCCTCTTTTCAGATGCCGGTACACCCTGTATTGCAGATCCCGGTTATGACTTTGTGGATATGTGCATAAAAGCGGGGATGGAGATCCGCACGCTGAATGCTGTTTCAGCAGTGACAGCGGCAATCTCTGTCAGCGGGTTTTACGCTGAAACTTTTCTTTTTGCGGGCTTTCCGCCGAAGGATAAGGCAGACAGGCTTAAGTTCTTTAACCACATGAAGAACACTAAACAGACAGCAGTTATTTTTGAACGCCCTTATGCACTGATCCGCACTCTGGAGGAGCTTAAAGGTGTGGGAAAAAAAGTCTCTCTTTCCATAAATATTTCAATGCCCGACGAAAAGAACTACAGAGGTACGGCAACGGATATTCTTAACCTGCTCCCCGAAGGGATCAAGGCTCCGTTTGTTATAGTTATTGAAGGGAAGAAATAGGGGGCGTTTTCAGCTCCCTTTTTCTCTGAAGCTGATTAATTGTTTCCCGTGAAACATTTTTATTATTGTCTTTGAAAAAATCTGATTTAGTCTTATAATATGCAGTTCAGGGCGTGCTATGTGTCCTGTCTCCGGCTGTTAAGCTGTGTTTATCCTAGTGAAGCACTGAGCCGGTGTTTAAATGTAAGTAATAGAATCTAATATATATTAAAGAATCCAAGGAGAATTACGCATGAATATTCAGATGATGATGAAGCAGGCGCAGAAGATGCAGAAAAAGATCGAGGAAGCGCAGGCGGAAGCAGCGCAGGAAGTTGTGGAAGCTTCTTCCGGCGGCGGTATGGTAAGCGTTCAGGTGAACGGCAAAAATCAGGTTTTGGGCATCAAAATCGAGAAAGAAGTCGTTGACCCCGAAGATATCGAAATGCTTCAGGATCTCATTGTAGCTGCCGTCAACGAAGGTATGACAAAGGCTCAGGAAAAAATGCAGGAAAAAATTTCCAAGGTAACAGGGAATCTGGGCATCAACCTGCCCGGTATGTTCTAAGGCGTTTTTTGCCCGTAATGCGGCATGATAAAGAACAGAATATTTGAAAACTGCCTTAATGAGCTTTCCCGTCTGCCCGGAGTCGGGCGGAAAACAGCGGGACGTCTTGCCCTCCATGTGCTTAAAATGAAGCAGGAGGACGTGAAGCGTCTTGCGGAAAGCATTGTCTACCTGAAGGAAAAAACCGTCTTTTGCTCTGTCTGCGGCGGCATATCCGAAACAGCGGTCTGCTCGGTCTGTGAGGACCGCTACCGTGTGCGTTCGCAGATATGCGTAGTGGAGGAGCCGAAGGATATTTTCATCATAGAAAACACCGGAAGCTACAGAGGGCTTTATCATGTTCTGGGGGGTAAAATATCTCCTCTTGACGGTATAGGCCCAGATGAACTCCGCATAGCGTCTCTCATTGAGAGGCTGGAAAACGGAGAGGTTACGGAGGTTATAATGGCGTTGAACCCTGATGTTGAAGGGGAGACTACGTCCATATATATTTCCCGTCTACTGAAGCGCTTTCCTGAAATAAGCGTGACGAAAATAGCAAGCGGAGTCCCTATAGGCTCAAATCTTGAGCATACGGACGAGGTAACACTGCTGAAGGCTCTGGAGGGCAGAATCAGGCTTTAAGGTGAGCTGATAAATGTCCAGAGAGATAATAATAAATTCTACGGTAAATGAATGCCGTGTGGCTGTGCTGGAAAACGGAAGCACAGCGGAAATATTCATAGAAAGAGCCCACAGCAAAAATGTTGCGGGCAATATATACAAAGGCAGAGTTGTTAAAGTGCTTCCGGGCATTCAGTCCGCTTTTGTTGATATAGGTTTGAACAAGGCTGCGTTTCTCCCCGTTGCTGATATTTATGTGGAAAACGGGGACAAGGTGGCTTTCTTTGAAAAAAGCGTGGACGGTTCAATCGAGTTCGATGATCTTGAGATGGATCGCCGTGTTCAGGAATTTCCCCCCATTCAGGATCTTCTGCGTGAAGGGCAGGAGATAATAGTTCAGGTCGCCAAGGAAGCCATAGGGCAGAAAGGCGCCCGTCTTACTACTCACATCACAGTTCCCGGACGCTATATAGTGCTTATGCCCGGTTATGAGCATGTAGGCGTATCCCGCAAGATAGAGCAGGATGAAGAGCGTGAGCGTCTTCGTCAGGTTCTTAAGGAGATAAAGCCGAAGGGTATGGGGCTCATAGCCCGCACAGTCTCCGCAGACAGGAGCTATGAGGAGATAAAGAGCGACCTTGAGTACCTTCTCCGTTTATGGGCGAAGATTCAGGAACGCATGACCCGCTCCGGCGCTCCGGCGCTTGTTTATGAAGATCATGACCTGATTTTCCGCATACTCCGTGATGTTGTGAATGAAAAAGTAAGCCGTATTATTATAGACAACAAGGCCGACTACCTCAAAATGAAAACCTTCCTGCGGGAATACATGCCTGATCTCGATGTGGAGGTTTCTCTCTATGAGCATGAGCTTCCAGTGTTTGACCATTACAATATTGAGATTGAGATCAACAGGATACTTGATAAAAAGGTATGGCTGAAATCCGGCGGATATATAGTTATAGATCAGGCGGAAGCCCTCACTGTTATTGATGTCAACACCGGTAGATTTGTGGGCAAACGCAACTTTGAGGAAACAATACTGAAAACCAACCTTGAGGCGGCTAAAGAGATAGCCTGGCAGCTCCGCCTGCGTAATATAGGCGGAATAATCATCGTGGATTTCATAGATATGAGCAGGGATGAGAACAAGGAAAAGGTTCTCGCCTCTCTTGAAGCAGAACTCAAAGGTGACAGAGCGAAATGCTCCGTTGTGAACATTTCCCCCCTCGGTCTTGTTGAAGTAACAAGAAAACGTGTTCAGGAGAGCCTTACACGCACATTAAGCGAGCCCTGCCCGTATTGCGAGGGACGTGGAATTGTTAAGTCAAAGCTCACTATATGCTATGATATCCTCCGTGAAATACGCCGCATTGCCCCATACTTTAAAAATAAGAAAATTCTCGTGGAAGCGCATCCTGATGTGGTTGATCTTATTCTTAATGATGAGAAAGAAAGCCTTGATGAAATTGAGCTTATGATGAGCGTCAATATAGAAGTCAATCCCAGTGAGGACTTCCATATCGAAAACTATGACGTTGTTCCGGTAAGCAAGGAATAGGAAAAATAAATGTACAACAGAAAAGACGCTTTTTACAGAAAGGCAAAGAAGGAAGGCTACAAGTCCCGTGCGGCTTACAAGCTGACAGAGCTTAACAAAAAGTACGGGCTGTACAACCCCAACAGCCGTGTTCTGGACGCCGGCTGCGCTCCGGGCGGCTGGAGCCAGGTTGTGCTTGAGACAGTAAAAAAACAGCCTGTGGTGGGTGTGGATCTTATTCAGGTTGAGGGAATGGGATATCCTAATTTTCACTTTATCCTCGGCGATCTAACATCAAATGAAACTCTTATGAAAGTGCTTGATATATGCCCTGAGTTTGACACGGTGCTTTCTGATGCTGCCCCGAATACTTCCGGCACCAAACTTCTTGACCATGTGAACAGCTGCGAGCTTGTGGGGCTTATTTTTACTTTTGCCAAAAAAGTGCTTAGAAAAAACGGCAACTTCTGTTTCAAACTTTTTGACGGTGAAGACACCCAAGGGTTATTGAAAGAGATACGCAGGTTTTTCAACATGGTGAAAGTGATCAGACCGGAAGCCACAAGAAAAAGCTCATTTGAGATATATGTTGTGTGCAAGGGCTACACGGGCGAAAAGGAATAGACATTTTTAACGAACTTTCCATGTCATAATCGGATCGGAATGGTATAATAGTCCATGATGAGGTGAAACATGGAAGCCATTCAAACCATCCTTACCCGCAGGTCAGTGAATTTTTTTGACCCATCCTTTAAAATGTCTGACAATGAGATTACCGAGATTCTTGAGCTTGCTGCTCTGGCTCCGTCCTCCTACAATATTCAGCCGTGGGAAGTTATCACTGTGCGTTCGCCGGAGCGCAAAAAGGCTCTCCGTGCATGCGCTTTTAATCAGCCGAAAGTTGAAGAAGCGTCTGCTGTTTTTATCATAATCGGCAATACTGATGCCGTTGAGGAAAATCTTGATGCAGTGGCAGCAGACCTTGTGGAAAAAGGGTATGCAGATGAAAAAACTGCGGAAAGTGTGAAAAAAACCGCCGGAGGATTTTACGGCACACCTGACAGCGAGCGCAGAAAAGTTTTTGCCGCCAGAAATACTGGGTTGTTTGCAATGAATCTAATGATAGCGGCTGAGGGTCTGGGGTTTGTTACTCACCCCATGGACGGTTTTGATGAAGATAAAATCAAGGAAGAGTTCGGAATAAAATCCGGCAAAGTTATTCCCATGCTCATAGCTGTGGGCAGGTTTAAGGACGGTGCATCTCTTCCTGACAGAAAAATGCGGTTCTCTTCGGAGCGGTTCGCAAAGTTTGAATAAAAGTTAAAAATTATAAATTTAATATAAAACCGTAGTTCAATTTGTTTTAAACTATGGTACACCGAATCGCACCAGTGTAAAGCATAGGTAAATGTAAATGGTCAGACGTCTGGACATTTACTAAATTTATTTTAGGCTATATACTGCTGATAATAAATAAAAAACATAGGCTCTAGTTAAGACGCTAACAACTTAATTGTTGACAAATGCGCTAAATAATGATTTTACATACCGAAACGGTAGTAATAACCGTTATTACGATTTTTAATTTGTGCAACCATCGTTAGTTTTTTCATTGGAGGACGTGTATTATGCCCAGACCACTAAAACCACGCACAATAGGTGTTGTGCCGGAAATTTGTCATTTCAAACCAAGGGGAGTTCCGGCAAAAAAACTGAAAACCGTAGGGATAACTCTTGATGAGTTTGAGGCAATCAGACTCGCTGATTATGAAGGACTCTCCCACGAGGAAGCCGCAGTGCTTATGAATGTTTCACGCCCGACTTTCAGCAGGCTTGTGGAAAAAGCCAGAGTGAAAGTAGCGGGATTTCTTGTGAACGGAAGCCAGCTTGTGATTGATGGCGGCAACATTGAATTCGACCCGGACAGAGCATGTGTAAGATGCAAAGAAAACATGCCTGAAAAACGTATGGAACGCAGAAAACGTGCCTGCGGAATCATTTCCGGATGTACAGAGGAAGAAGCAGAGCTTACGGATGCGAAGGTCTGAAAGAGAAATAAAAGATTATAATATATTAGAAAATCTGCTGAAGCAGGGTGAAGTAATTCACCTTGCTCTGGCGGATTCTCCCTGCCCTTACCTTGTTACCGTGAACTACGGTTACATGGACGATGCGCTTTATTTCCACTGTGCATCCGAAGGGCGCAAGATTGATCTTATCAAAAAAAATCCCGATGTGTTTTTCCAGATAATCCTGAAAAATGAACTTATAAAAGCTGAGAGTGCATGCAGGTGGACAACTAAATTTACCTCTGTCTGCGGTGAGGCGAAGGCTGTTATACAGGAAACCCACGCTGACAAGCGCAAAGCACTCCAAATAATAATGGACCATTACGGGATGAAAGACACCGAGTTTACAGAAAATATGACCAGAAACATGCTTACTGTAAAACTGAATATTGTCTCCATCTCCGGCAAGAGTAACGCCGAAAGCTGAGAATCAGTGTGTTTTGACAAACTGATGAAGCTTTCAGATCTATAGGAAAATCCTTAGCCCCTCGTATTTTTTCATAACCTGTTCCGCATGGCGAATCCAGCGCTCCGGTATGGCGGCGTATCCGTATATTGCACCTGCAACTGCTCCGGTCACTGCTCCTATGGTGTCTGCATCGCCTCCCATATTCACTGCTTTCAGTAGTGTTTCCTCAAAGGATGATGATTCCATGTTCAGCCAGATTGCTGTTTCCAAAGTGGTTACACAGTAAGACGTGGTCTGATAAACCTCCGGCTCAAGAAATATATCCTTAAGGTCATCCATCAGCCCTTCATATTCATCACGCAGAGCCATGATGCTCTGTTCAGGCTCAAACCCTGTAATAAGCTTTTTCAGGAGCAGGTTGTAGATAACGTTTGTGAACTTTGCTATTGGGTGTGCGTGGGTGACGGAGCAGGAGAGACCCGAAGCGTCTATCAGCTCTTTATCTGTGGAGTTGATGTACCATGCAGTGAGGATGCTGGAGCGCATAAGTGCGCCGTTGCCGTTGGATTCCCTGTCTGACGGGGCAGAGCCTGTGGTGAGTGCCTGACGTGTTGTGCGCCCTATGTCGAATGCTTCACCCGCAGGGGTGTATGCTCCTTCGATAAACCATTTCATGTAATGCCTGCGCTCGTTCTGAGGGTCAGCTTTTCCCTTTTCGGCAAGGCTTTCCCCCAGTGCTATGAGCATGGAGGTGTCATCTGTCCAGCTTCCGGCAGCAAGCCCGTATACTCCGCCTCCTGTGATGTCCTTCTGATACTTCCCTGTGAGGCGTACGGGTCGTACAGGTGAGAGCATACCCTCTCCCGACATCTGGGTAAGTCCCAGCATATCGCCTATGATATTGCCCGCAATCATCCCTTTGATGCGGTCTTTGAAGTTTTCTCCGGTTTCACGCAGTGCATGCAGGGTTTCAGGTGAATGCAGGCAGTCCGAGACTCTTTCAAAGTTTTCTTCCATAGGGCATCAGTCCTTAATTTCTATTTTGTCTCCGCATAGTTTTATTCTTTTTCCGTCTGCTATTAGTCCGGCGAATCGTATTCCGGCATAAAGAGGAGTTCCGGTGCGTATGCAGTATTCTGTCAGGTACGAGAAAAGCGGTGCTGTGTCAGTGACAACCGCACGGCAGCCATCCAGACAATGAAGCATTGCAGGGGGCAGATTACGCACCAGAGCTATATCTGTGAGTTTGTCTGTAAGGTGAACAGGCGCACAGCCAAGCCCCTCATAATCTTCGTGGCAAAAAGATATACAGGGGACCTCTGTTTGCTTTTTTGAGAGCATTTTTTTAACAATGGAAGGTATCTCTGATATATCTTTTTCGTATATATCATAAGGAACAAACTGGGCTGCTGTCCGTTCGCCCTGCCATTTTTTAAACCACAGAGTCACAGGTATATTTCCGTAATACTCATCATTATAGAAGTTTTTAAGATCTGAAAGATCAAACGCAAATACATCAGCGGCGTTTTTAATAAGCCGTCCTTCCAGCATCTCGTTCCCAAAAGTAAGCAGCAGATGATGGAGAGAGGCAGACACGCCGAAGGCGGCGGATGTTATTTCATCACGCAGATCAAGGCACGAATGAAGCTCTGAAACACTGCGGCGGAGCTTATCTTTATTTAGCAAAAACCTTTTCGAAGCAGGGAGAGACGCAAACAGCCCGTCAAAATCAGCATGTTTGAAAGTGCGGCGTACTTCTGATTTGATGGACGGGTAAATTGGGTCAAGAAACGGAGGCATATCAAAAGGAGAATCCAGCAATGATCTTTCTCTGGTAAGAAACACAAATTTTAACAGGGTTTCAGTGTCTTTCAGCAGTGCGTAGCATCTGGTGAATGCTTCCCATGTTTTCATATGGATAAGCTGAGTTGTCATGGCGCAGAGAGCGAGAAATTCTGTAAAGTTTTCAGAAAAGAGGAATTCTTTGGTTATCTCTGCTGATTTTATATCTTCAATTCCTTCTTTGATCTCTTCATCGTTAATGGCGAAAATTTTCAGATCCGGATGGCTGAAGGATGATTTTGTATTTTTTACATATATCCACGGTGCGTAGTTCAACAGATAATAATCCTGTGTTGTTCCGGCTGTTGTGCATATGTGTCCGATGTTTGCAGTGTTGATAAAAGGTTTGCCGCATATGCAGGCAAGTGATGGGCTTGAGGTTTTCACATTTACACTTATCATCAGCGGATTAAAAAGATCAGGCACTGTTTTTGCGAGGGAAAGGGCAAATGGCGAAAGAGTTTCAGGGAAAACGCCGGAAAGCATACCCCTTCCGTAAAGGGTTTTTTCCGGTACGCCCTCATTCTGAGATAATGTATATTCCACTGACGACAGAGCGGCGGGCACCTTAGAAAGACGTCTGTCATATTTCAGTTTGTCGGCGGGTCTTATCTCTTCAGCCCTGAAAACATAACGTTTGTCATCACCGGCGAGAAGCACGCCAATACGCACGGGAGTATCAAGCCCTTTTTCAATATTGACCGCTGTTTCCGCCAGCTTAACCATGCGTGCCGGTTCTATGACGGGCTCTCCTTCTATGAGGCGCACAAAATCTTTGTACACTCCCTTAAGAAGCACAGCGCAGAAATCTCCGCAGAACAAACCGACGAGACCGGCATTATCCTCGTAAACAGTTTCCAGTGTGATAACGAGAGTTTCCGCCGGCATGTCATAATTTTTGCCTTCATAGGCAAATTCGCCGTTTTCCGACGGATTCATAACTTTTATTCCGAGTTCTTCTATCTTTTTAAGCATATCTTCCATAAACGAATTATCCTTTGAGTAAGCGTCTTCGTCAAGACGATTATTTATTATGAAAAGGTGTTGCAGATTTATATCTTATACGGATAATATGAACTTGGAGCGCATTATGAAGGTTTTGATAATTAACGGAAGCCCCCGTGCAGAAGGTAACTGTGCGTGGCTTTCAGAACAGCTTGCTGAAAAATATAAGGACGAAGACTGCGAAGTTGTGAGTCTCAGAGAACTTAATTTTTCCAACTGCGGCGGATGTTCCAACTGCCGTACGGGTGAAGGAATCTGCGAAACAGATGACGACCTCAAGCCTGTTCTGCCCAAGCTCCTTGAGGCAGATCTTATCATTCTCTCATCTCCCAATTATTATGCTGCTGTTTCAGGAATCTGCAAAACTTTTATCGACAGATGGGTATGCCTCAAAAAAAGAGGCGGAGTGCCGCAGTTCCGTCCGGAGCAGAAAATTTTCTTCGTATTTGTGCAGGGTGCCGGCAACCGTTCCCACGGCGAACCTGCTGTGGAGTGGGCGAAGAAGGTTTTCACTCACTACGGGCTGAAATTTTACGGAATGGTTATTCCTAACTGCTCCGCAGACAGCAGAGACGGAATCAGGCTTAAGCTTGATGAAATCAGAATGAATCTTAGCATGTTTCTTTGAGTCCAAGCGTAAAGAAAGCTGCCCTGAAGGGGACTATTGATTGGCGGTTTTCTTGAGAGATATAATGTAACGGAGGTTTTATAAATGGCTGTTTCTTACAGAGAACTCGGTCTGGTGAACACTCGTGAGATGTTCAAAAAAGCAATGGCAGGGAAATATGCCGTGCCCGCCTACAACTTTAACAACCTTGAGCAGCTTCAGGCTATAGTTACCGCCTGCGTGCAGACAAAGTCACCCCTTATCCTTCAGGTTTCAAAAGGAGCAAGGGAGTATGCAAATGCAACAATGCTCCGCTATATGGCAATGGGCGCCACAGCTCTTGCTAAAGAGATGGGCTGCGAAATACCCATAGCGCTTCATCTTGACCACGGCGACACCTTTGAAATATGTAAGGACTGCGTGGACTATGGTTTTTCATCTGTGATGATAGACGGCAGCCACCATTCATTTGAAGACAATATAGCGCTCACCAGAAAAGTGGTTGAGTATGCTCATCAGTTCGATGTAACTGTGGAAGGCGAACTCGGTGTTCTCGCCGGAATAGAGGATGATGTATCCTCCGAAAAATCACACTACACCAACCCTGACGAGGTTGAAGAGTTTGTAAAAAGAACAGGGGTTGACTCGCTTGCCATCTCTATCGGCACATCACACGGAGCCTACAAGTTTAAGGTTAAGCCCGGCGAATCTGTTCCTCCTCTCCGTTTTGACATACTTGAGGAGTGCGAAAAGCGTCTCCCCGGTTTTCCCATAGTTCTTCACGGTGCTTCATCTGTTGTGCCGAAGTATGTGGAAATCATAAATGCCAACGGCGGTCAGCTTGACGGCGCAGTGGGCATACCCGAAGAGCAGCTCAGAAAAGCTGCGGAGAGCGCTGTGTGCAAAATCAACATAGACAGTGACGGCAGACTTGCTTTCACTGCTATGATAAGGGAGACTCTGACTAAAAACCCCTCGGAGTTTGACCCCAGAAAATACCTTAAACCCGCAAGAACAGAACTTATTGAGCTTTATAAACATAAAAACCTCAATGTTCTCGGCTCTGCCGGCAAAGCATAATAATTAAAACCGGGCGTCTCTCATAAGAGAGGTGCCCGGATACTGTTTATTTCCTCAGTATTTCCGATTTTGGTTCCAAGTCTATTCTGAATCTGTTCAGTGTCCCAAGGGGCGGACGTCTGCATATTATTCTGTACTCGCTCCTGACAGCCTCTTCCACAAAACGGTAAAGCTCTCTGGCATCGTATTTTCCATTGCTTTCTATGTGTATAATCCGTTCGGAGCGGTCATAAGCTATACGGCAGTAAGGTATATTCAGCTCAAGATGCTTTTTCTTCGGAATAAAAGGAGCTGCGGAGTCATTGATACAGGTTTCGATCAGGCTTTTTTCTTTTTCAGCGGCAGTTTCAATGAGTCTCGGAACTCTGACACCGAAATAATGTGTGTAGGCAAAGCATGCAAGACTGGCTGAGAGGATAAAGGCAAGTGACCCGAAATCTGGTTTGAAGGGCATAAAGAGGCTTATCACAGTGAAGCCTGAAAAACCGCAGAGGACATATGATGAAACTTTGAGCCGAATCATCCTGTAGGATATTATCTCGGAAAACATTGCGAGTGTTCCGTAGAGTCCTGCTATAAGAAATAATGTTCTCAACGCTATCAGTGCAAGCGTTCCGCCGTAATCATAAAACATAAATACCTATTTAGATAAAATAATAATACTGTTATCGGTATTATTATAACAAATGTTAGATCTGATTTGGAAATAATTCAGTGAATTTTAACTTAGCAGAAGCGGACGGGATTTTTACTGAATGGTGAGAGAAAAATTCAGGGGGAGTTTCAGCTCCCCCTGTGTATTATTCAAAGTCTATGTGTATTCTTGCCTTTCCGGTGAGTACCTCAACAAGGTTTTCCCTGTCCTGAGGTTTTTCATATATCTGATCAATATCGTTTGTTCCGTTTCTCAGACCATCCAGAACAAGGTTCGGAGACTGCACGGGACCTGAACCGGCAAGCCCTTCCCTGCCTGTGAGTCCGTCTGTTTCATCTTCGTAATCAATGTCTGTTTCAGGCTGATTCCTGGTGACATTCATTTCATCGCTGTCCTGCCTTATAAGAACAGACTGACCTTCATTGAGGAGTACGCTTCTTTCCGGGACATCCAGCCTGCTGACTTCGACAATCCCCTCAACAACCGTAACTCTGGTGAGTTCGGGCAGAACATCAATGCGGAAAGATGTACCTTTAACGCCGATGATCGATGTTGTGGTTTTAACTTTAAAATCGCCGCTGACATCTTCTGCCTTGGCTATGTCAAAAAGGACACGCCCTTTGCTTATGTCTGCATTGTAGTCTTTTCCGCGCTCTATTCCGTTGATTTTCAGGCGGCTTCTTTCATAGATTTTTACACTTGAGCCGTCCACAAAGGAAACTTCAGCATAGCTTTTTCTTTTAGTACGGATGAGGTCATCGGTGAGAAATTCGGTTCCGGCTTTTGCTGTTTTGCCCACAACCTGCTGTTCTTTTAAAATCTCAACTTTTCCGTTAACCAGCTTAACTTCTCCGGCTTTTTCAGCGGCGAAAACAGGCAGCGCAAGGAGTAAGGCGGTCATTATTGATATTATCAGTCTCATCTTCCGCTCCTTAATAGAAATAGCTTACGCCTAAGTCAAAGACGTGTTTTTTATAGTCGTTGTAATCATCGTTTGAGTCGTTAACATTAAACCTGTAACCGAGGTTCAGGTAGTGCCTGTCCAGAAATTTGTATAAAACTGTTGCTCCGGCGCTGTGATACCTGTCTTCACGTCCGCCGTTTTTGTAGTCGTAATGTATTGTGTTGTAATCAAGCTGAAGAGTGACATCACGCACTATCTGCCCGGTGTAGGCGAGTTTAAGCTCACTTGTGGTAACTTCCCTGTATTTACCGTCAGTATCTTCCGCACCGAGGTTCCCTTCAAGGCTAACCATGTGCGCTTTGTTTAATGTTTTGGAGACACCCAGACCGCCTTTGTAGCCGTTTCCGTCTCTGTTGTAGTCATCAGGGGTGTCGGTGTCGTAGCTCCTTATTGTAAGAGACAAAGGCATGTAAAAACGCCATGAGTCCATTAAATAGGCACCCTTTGCCTCAAGGGTGAAAGTGTCGGAGTATTTTTCGCCGTCCATATAGGTCAGAGCATAGCTTATGTACGGAAGTGTCAGTTCAAAGTCGTCATATTTTTTTATGAATCCTGCGTACAGCTTGTGAGACTGTGCATTATATTCCGAAATGCTGTGATTCCATGACTTATAGTTCAGCAGCCCTGTTTCTATTCTGTCATAGAGTACATCGTAAAAGTTAAGTTTAAGATCGGCAAATATATATGTTCTGAAGCTCTCTTCCTCTGAAAAGTTTTCCACCTTGTCCTCATCAATTGAGGTAACGTTGGTATCGTACTGTTCTCCTATTGCTATGATAGCGCCGAAAAGTTTCTTCTGGTTTTTCAGCTCTTCTTTTTTCTGCCTGGCAAAGTTGGGGGAGGTTGACGTCATAGCATCATAGCCCTTTTCGCTGCATGCAAAACGCTTCTGAGCAGCGCATATTTCTGCTACCATGTAGTTGCTGTTGGCGTAAGCTTCTGTGTGCGGAGCGCTTTTGACACTTCTGAAATTTCTGAGAGATGTCTGCACATGCCCTTTATTGAGTTCTATGATCCCTTTGCGGTATGCGTAGCGGTCGTCCTTCCAGCTTCCTTGTTCAAGTTCGGTCTGGGCTTTCTCCAGATCCCCTGTGTTGATGTAGATATCAACTGTGCGGAAGTGTACGCCTGCATCGGTTCCGCCTGCGGATTTGAATTTAAGGAAATATTCAAGCGCTGCTGAAAGATTGCCTGTGCCGTAGTGTGCGAAACCTTTATATTTGGAAAGCTCGATGGTGTTAAACCCTTTAGCCTCTTCACGGTTCAGGAGGTAAAGTGCTTCGTCAAACTCTTCAGCAGCAAGCATCCTGTCCACAGCTGCGTAGCCTTTTTCCTGTTGATTATTTTCAAAATAACATAAACCGAGATAAAACTCCTGCGATACCCCTTCCTTTTCGGCAAGCTCATTAAGCTCCGCCGCCATATTATCGCATTCTCCTTTGCTTATCTTCTCAAAGACAGGCTGATAGTTTTCCGTGCTGCTGCCGGAAACCGGATAATCATAAGCAGACGCAGAAAGGGCGCACACTAAAAGCCCAGCCGCGAAAACGGTTGTTTTGATCCTCATGCAGATTCCTCCGAAGGAATTAAATTTTATAATAGCTATATGGGCAGAATATAAAAAAACTAATTAAGTTTAAATCTGCCATGCCTTTTTGTAAAGGCGATCAGAGGTTCTTTGATCTTAAACGTGCGTTTATCAGAAATCCTATCCCGGCAAGCACCATAAGAATGCTTATGAGGTGCGGCGCACGAAGCATTCCGAGCATCAGATCATCTGCACGGAAGAATGTCACCGCAGCACGTATCACGCCGTATGCTATGAGATATCCGCCGACAATTTTTCCTGTGCCGATATTTGAGTCTTTTCTCCACAATATAAACAGAATAAGAAAGCCGATGAAATTAAGGAACATTTCATAGAAGAAAGTGGGGTGAACAGGCAGAGTGCCGAAATCACGCCATGCGGCGGCTCCGTACTTGTTGGTGAAGCTTATTCCCCACGGGAAATACTCTTTGATATAGTATATTTTGTCCATGAAGGTCACTGCCAATCCGTCGGGAGACTGAGCGGCTATATCTTTCAGGCGTGAGACGCTTTCCGGATTATTATTAAGCCCTGCGGTTTTCAGCACCTGCGCCCAGAATTGGGGAAATACGTTTTCTGCACGGAAAATTATTGAAGGCGGGGTAAGAGTGGGAACTCCGTGCGCCTCTCCATTGGCGAAGTTGCCGAACCTGCCCAGAGCCTGACTGAGAAGAAGCCACGGAAATATAATATCCCCCATTTTAAAGGGACTTATTTTTTTATAGAGACAGAAACTTATAGCAGCTATGAATCCTGCTATGAGTCCGCCGTGTATGGCGAGCCCGCCGTGCCAGATGGCTATCATCTCAAAGATGTCGCCCCCGTAGTAGTCCCACCGGAAAAGAACATAATAGGCACGGGCGCCTATGAGAGCAAAAAGGAATGTGAAAAGTATAAAATTTTCAGTGTCTTCCTGTTTAATTCCGAGCTTTGCCGCCTTTCTGCGTGAAAAGTAGATTGTAAGCAGGATTCCTGTTATGTACATAAGGCTGTATATTCTGAGTTCCAGAAAACCTATTTTGAAGAGATAAGGAAACATGGGATATTTTTCTCCTTAGTTAGATGATGAAAAGCCGTACGGCTTTTTCCATTGCTGTTTTAAGTTTTTTTATGTCTGTAGTAAAGCGGTAAGGGTACAGTTGAGAAATATTTGTATAAAAACACGCTGAAAAGCCCATTAATCCTTGATCTTTTCTTTTGCAAATGTTAGAAAACAAGTCCATTTCACACGCCTGATCATCATTTTCGGCGGCATGTGCCTGTTAGATAAGGTGCTTTCCGGAAAACAGGCGGAGGAAAAACAAAAAGGAGGGACTGACATGTCCTATATTTCAATGAAAAACCTGCTTGAGGCAGGCGTTCACTTCGGTCACCAGACAAAACGCTGGAACCCCAAAATGTCCAAATATGTTTTCGGCGCAAGAAACGGTATCTACATTCTTGACCTTCAGAAAACAGTTCAGTGCTTCAATCAGGCTTATGAGTTCGTAAGAGACGCTTCCAAAGGCGGCAACAAGTTCCTTTTCGTAGGTACTAAAAAACAGGCTCAGGAAGCTATCAAAGAAGCTGCTGACAAATGCGGCGCTTACTATGTAAACCAGAGATGGCTGGGCGGAATGCTCACTAACTTTGAAACAATCAAAGGACGTATCGCAAGACTTAAAGAACTTGAAGATATGTTTGAAAGCGGCTACATCAACAGATTTACCAAAAAAGAACAGGCAGTTCTCCGCAGAGAGTTCGAGAAACTTACAAAGAACCTCAGCGGTATCAAAGAAATGACTGAAGTTCCCGACATTATGTTCGTTATCGATATCAAACTTGAACAGAACGCCATCAGCGAAGCTCACAAACTCGGCATACCCGTTGTTGCCATAGTTGACACCAACTGCGACCCCGATCTTGTTGACTTCCCCATTCCCGGTAACGATGACGCTATCCGTGCCTGCCAGCTTATCGCTGTAAGAATAGCCGACGCTGTTCTCGAAGGCAAACAGCTCAGAGAGGAAAACCTCATTGAAGAAATCAGAAGCGCAGGCTCTGATGATGTACCCGTTGAGGAAATAGTTGACGAAGCAGAGCTTGCAAAAGAGCTTACTTCCGGCGAACCCGAAAAAAAGGATGAGGATTAATCAATGGCAGAAATAACAGCAGCACTCGTAAAAGAACTTCGTGAAAAAACCGGCGCAGGCATGATGGACTGCAAAAAAGCCCTTGCCGAAACCGATGGTGATATGGATGCGGCTGTGGATTTCCTTCGTAAAAAAGGTCTTTCCGCAGCAGCTAAAAAAGAAGGCAGAATCGCAGCCGAAGGCGTTGTGGCTGACTGCCTTAAAGGAAATGTCGGTGTTATTGTTGAAATCAACTCTGAAACTGACTTCGTTGCAAAAAATGCAGACTTCCTTAACTTTACAAAACAGATAGCAGAAATCATAGCTGACAGCAATCCCGCTGATGTTGATGCTCTTCTTCAGATTCAGACAGGCGGCAAGCCCGTTTCTGAAGTCCTTACAGAAAAAGTGGCAACAATAGGCGAGAAACTCAGCATTCGCCGTTTCAAAAGATGCGAAGGCGGCAACATCGGCACTTACATCCACATGGGCGGAAAAATCGGTGTTGTTGTTGAGCTTGAAGGCGGAGACGCAGAACTTGCTAAGGATGTTTGCCTCCACGTTGCGGCATCAAACCCCAAGTTCCTTGACAGCAACTCTGTTGATCCCGAATACATAGCTAAAGAAGAAGAAATCTTCGCTGCTAAACTTGCTGAACAGGGCAAACCCGCAAACATGATCCCTAACATTGTTAAGGGTCAGGTTTCAAAACTCCTCAAAGAAGTGTGCCTTATTAACCAGCCCTTCGTTAAGGATCCCGACACCACAATAGAAAAGCTTGTTGCCGGAAAAGGCGCTAAGATAGTTTCCTTTACCCGTTTCCAGATGGGAGAAGGCATCGAAAAAAAGCAGGAAAACTTTGTGGAAGAGGTAATGAAACAGATCAAACAGTAAGCTGTTTCACTACTGCTTTCGGAGTAATGAAAAAAGTTCAGGGTCTGCTTCCTTAAAGGGGGCAGACCTTTTTTTTGATTAAATTTTTAGGCTTTTGCGGCTTTATCGGATTTTTCTGTTTTAATACGGTTCAGATACTCGTCACCCACAACTTTGATAAACGAAGCAACAGGCAGCGCAATAATCATACCGCCTATTCCCATGAGAGAACCGCCCGCCATCAGGGCAAAAATAACAGCAGTAGGATGAAGCCCCAGAGACTCGCCGACAATTTTAGGTGTTACATAGTTGCTCTCCAGCGCCTGAACTACTGAAAAACCGGCTATCACCATGATCGGGTGCAGGAAATCTCCGTACTGAACAACCGCAAGCATAAGCGAGGCGGAGAAGCCAATCATAAACCCAAGGTAAGGCACGATGCTTAAAACACCGGAAATAAGCCCCAGAAGGATCGCAGGTTTTACTCCTGCAATAAGAAGCACTATTGTGTATGACACTCCGAGGAATATCGCCACAAGCACCTGCCCCCTGAAATATCTGCTCAAAAGTGAGTTAAAGTGCATGAAATGCTTGGGATAGTCTATGCTTGATGCTCCGGAAAACTTATCGAACATCTTGTTTTTTATACTGCTGAAATCCTTAAGGAAGTAGAAAGTCAGAATCGGTATCAGGGCTATATTCAGCATAAGGCTTACCACTGTATTTACTGACTTCATAACCCCTTCTGCGGATGAAAGAAGCGTAGTACCTATGCCGGTGAGCTTGGGCAGCACCTGCTGCTGTATGTCTTCAAATGAAATATCAATTCCGAAACGGTCGGTGAGCATGTCCACAAGGCTGAAAAGCTTTTGAGAGTATGCAGGCAGAGCATCAGCGAGATGCACACTCTCCTGATATATCACGGGAACAAGAGAGCCGAAGAACAAAACACTGACAAACACTATGACCGCATAAAGGAGAATAATGGAAAGATAGCGGGGAACCTTTTTTCCTTCAAACCAGTTGATAAGCGGATCAAACAGATACGCAAGGAAGAAGGACACTGCAAAGATTGTCACAAGAGTCTGGAGCTTGATCAGCAGCAGAACAACAACCGCCAGCCCGACGACTATCACTATGTTTTTTACTGTGAAATCGAATTTCATAATATTCATATGCGGATATTACGGCAGGTTTCAGGCGGTGTAAACAGGAATTGAGAAACTCTATCCTTTTGTGCATGCCTCAAAGGCTATCATTGCCCGCTTTCTGGCAGAACCCCACCTGTATCCGGTGACTGCCCCTGTCTCACGCAATACCCTGTGGCAGGGAATAAGGTAGCCTATGCGGTTTTGCCCCAGTGCAGTGCCCACAGCACGGGAGGCAGACGGCTGACCAATCATTTCCGCAACTCTGCCGTAACTGCTGAAAACCCCGTAAGGCAGGCGGAGAACCGCAGTCCACACCTTTATCTGAAAATTTGTCCCTTTCATGAGGATTTTCAGCCTGCTCCCCTTTTCCGGCTTGAAGATACGGCTCACTGTTTCCTCTGCTGCGTTGTCATCTCTGACAAGTTTTGCGTTCTGCCAGTCCGACCGGAGGGTTTCTATGGCGCTGTTTTCATCGTCAGGAAAGCTGAAGGCGCATATACCCCTTTCAGTGACGCCAATAAGACTCATGCCGAAGGGAGTGGGCTGAAAACCGTATCTGATCACAAGCCCCTCGCCCATGTTTTTATATTCGCCGGGGGTGACTGCGTCCACGCTTACGAAGAGGTCATGCAGACGTGAAGGACCGCTCAACCCTGTTTCTATGGATGTTTCAAGCACTGAGCGTGATTCATCCAGAAGCCTTTTTGCGGACTCTATGGTGAGACACTGCAAAAAACGTTTAGGGCTTATGCCTGCCCATTCGGTGAACATTCTCTGGAAGTGGAACGGGCTCAAACCGAGATGTGCGGCAACTGCTTCCAGTGAAGGCTGTTCATAGGAATTTGCCTCAATGAACCTGATCGCTTTTTCTATCCTGTAATAATCCGCATAGCTCATCACTTCACCTGCTGTTTCTGATAAATTCATTCAGTTCCCCGTGCCATAAATCAGGGTCGCATTCGCCGGAAAAGGTTTCAGTACCGAAGAGAAGATCCGGCAGATATTTGGGGCTCTTCCCGCCGTTTGTAACTGATTTAATGCAGGAAACACAGTAAACGGCAACATTTTCCTCCGGCATTTCCTCTGCCCGTTCACGCATTTTTTCAAGAATCGCTGATTTTTCCATTCTGCCGTAAAAGCTGTCTCCGCAGCATTTGGCGCCTGTTCCTGTCCGCTCTGCCTCGTTTATATGTATATTCATTTTACTGAGAAGCGAGCGGATAGTTCTGTGAAGGTCAATATAATTTCTTGTGGGGCAGGCATCAATAACGGAGAGTCTCATACCGCCATAGTCAGGAAATGGAAAATGAGGATCTTTGTCCGCCAGTTCCCATAAGCTGACAGCGGAGACGTCTTTATACAGCGAGTCGTAACGCCTTATGCAGCCGGAACATATGCTGATGATCTGCACGGGCTCACTGAAATCAGGGCGGAAATGGCAGCACATAGTGTGGCGTTCATCTACATTGTGCCTGTCTTTCAGGTAGGCGGCTATCCTGTCCGCAAGTTCTGGATTATGTATCAGCAGTGCGCAGCCGGGGGCAAAAACTTTTTTCATGCTCATTCTCCTTCATGAGAAGCAAAATAGCCCGAAAAAGACCACCCATCCACCCGATTCTTGCGATGA
>OBLN01000020.1_pt1 | contig 55587 bp, 48 predicted proteins | sample 1519301 | NCBI WGS metagenome assembly OBLN01 (sample SAMEA2452533, study PRJEB22499) | sediment metagenome | reverse complement strand
ATTTATGCCCGAAAGGGTACTCTACTGCAGCCTTATCCCTTTTAAAATGAGAATAACCTCAAAACCCACACAAAATGGAAGAGAACCGAAAGTTGAAGAGTTGAAGAGTTGGAAAGTTGAAGAGTTGAACCGGCCTGTTTCCCCAGCCACTCGCCTCTCGCCATTTACCTCCAGCCCCCGGCCATATTTTACACTCCCGGAGTGTATGGTATACTGGAAGGATGAAACGGGGTTTTACTCTGGCCGAGATCCTCATCGTCATGGCCCTGATCGGCATCCTGGTGGCGATCCTGATTCCGAATTATTCCGCCTCGGTTCAGCGGGCCAAAGAATCGGTGCTGAAAGAGAACCTGTTCCAGATTCGGGACGCCATTGAAAAATTCACCCACGACAAGCACAAATATCCCACCAGCCTGGAAGACCTGGTCCAGCACAGGTATTTGAAGCGGATTCCGGAGAACCCGTTTACCAGAAAAGCGGATTGGGTCCCGGTCTATTATGAACCGGCGGAAGACGAGGATTACGACCCGGATCTGGCCCAGGCCATCGTGGATGTCCGGGTCAACACCCAGGCCGGGGAAGAGCAGGCCGGCCGTTATGAAAACTGGTAAGCGCCGCACGCGCGGTTACATACTGCTGGCGGCGTTGTTCGCGGTCCAGATCGCGGCCGTGTTCATGCTCATGGCCCGTGCGCGCTGGCAGACCGTGATCCGGCGGGACCTCGAAGCTGAATTGATTTTCCGCGGGCGCCAGTACGTGCGGGCCCTGGAAAGCTATGCCAGAGAGAACCTCAACCAGTCACCGCCGAGCCTGCGGGTCCTGGAAGAAGAAAAACACATCCGCCGCCTGTACACGGATCCACTCTCGGCGGAAGGGGAGTGGAACCTGGTCATGAAACCCGCATCAGGGGGAAAGAAACTGCTGATCGTGCCTGTGAGCGCGGCTGGACGTTTCCTCACCCAGGCCAGCATCGTGGGCGTATGCTCCACCTCGGCCGAATCGGGCTTCCTGGAATATCGCGGCCGCAAACGCTACAACGAGTGGGCCTTCTACCTCGGCGACAGCGAAGAAGAGGAAGACATGCCGCCCCTGGAATTCACTCAAGGCACATGAAGCAGCTTCTGATCCTGGCGGCTGAAAACTCGGCCGAAACGTACGGTGTCGAAGTGGTGCGCGCCCTGCGACGCCGCATCCCGGGGATCCGCCTCTTCGGTGTAGGCGGCGAGAGATTCCGCAAATTGGGCGTAGAGTTGATCCACCACAACCGCGAATATGCCGTAGTGGGCGTTTTTGAGATATTATCTCAACTGCTGCGGTTCCACCGGCGCATGCGTCAACTGGTACGCGAAGCCGTCCGCCGCAAAGCCGATGCCGCCCTGCTGATCGATTATCCGGACTTCAACATCAGGCTGGCCCGGCGCCTGAAAAAGGCCGGCATCCCGGTTTACTACTACATCGCCCCAACGGTCTGGGCCTGGAGACCCGGCCGGGTACGGCAATTGCGCCGTTATACCGATCACCTGTTCATCATCTTCCCTTTTGAAAAACAGATATTCTCCGACGCGCGAGTCAGCCACACCTATACCGGGCATCCTCTGCTGTCAATGGTCCACGTCCGCCATCCGCGTGAACGGTTTCGTCGCAGCCACGGCATCGGTTCCCGCACTCAGGTGGTCACGCTGCTTCCGGGATCACGATCCTCGGAGGTTGAGCGCCTGCTGCCCGCCATGCGCGGAGCCGTGGAAAAACTGGCCAACGACCATGACCTGGCTGTTTTCCTGTTGCGCGCGGAACATATCTGCCCAAAGCGGATTGAATCGCTCTTGTCCGGATCAACGGTAAAGATCCGGGTATTGCCCCAGGAAGAACGCTTTGACCTGATCAACGCGTCGGACCTGGCCCTGAGCACCTGCGGAACATCGAACCTGGAGATCGCGCTGTTGAAAGTCCCGTTCATTGCCGGGTACCGGGTTTCGCCCATGACCTACCGACTGCGCTTCCTGCTCAGGATCCAGCGTTACTCGATCGTGAATATCCTGGCCGACGACAACGTGATCCCCGAACTGATCCAGGACGAATTCACCACAGAAAACCTGGTACAAAAATCACTTGAAATCCTGGATCAGCCTCAACGCGCCGAGAGCATGCGCCTCCGCCTGGCGGAAGTCACGCGCTCTCTGTCGCGCGACGGGGATCCCGCCGACATCATTGCCGCCCGCCTGGCATCCGACCTGCGCCACGGTGATTGACATTGGGATTTCACTGTGATATTCGACAAGCAAACGCATGGGAAGAGTGATCGGAATCGACCTGGGAACCACAAACTCAGTGGTGGCCTATACGGAAGGCAAATCCCCGGCCATCGTTTTGTCCGAGGAAGGTGACCGGCTCCTGCCTTCGGTGGTCGCTTTCACGCGCAAGGGGGAGCGACTGGTCGGCACTCCGGCCAAGAGCCAGTTGATCATCAATCCCACCAACACGGTCCACTCGGTCAAGCGCCTGATGGGCAAACGCTATTCCGAGGTTGAACCCTACCTCTATCAATTCAGTTATCCCATCGTGGAAGGGCCGGAGGACAGCCTCAAGGTCTCCCTGAACGGGACCCTCTTTTCTCCCGAAGAGATCTCCGCGATGATCCTGCAGAAATTAAAGGAATCCGCGGAACAATACCTGGGCACGGCGGTCGACGGCGCCATCATCACGGTCCCCGCGTATTTTGATGACTCTCAACGCCAGGCTACCCGCGATGCCGGCCGTATCGCCGGCCTGGAAGTCAAACGCATCATCAATGAGCCTACTGCCGCGGCGCTTTCCTTCTCGATTGACCTCGGGAGCAAGCGTTCCGTGGTGGTGTATGACTTCGGCGGCGGCACGATCGACATATCGGTGTTGCAGATCGAACAGGAAATCATCAAAGTCCGGGCGACCGCCGGAAACACGAACCTGGGAGGCAGTGATTTCGATATCATGCTGTCCAGGCTGCTCCTGGATGAAATCCGCGAGCAATACGGACTGGACCTGTCTGAAGACAAGCTGGCCGTGCAGCGACTGCGGGACGCCTCGGAAAACGCCAAAAAAGAACTGTCCGCGTTGGAATCCACGGAAATCAACCTGCCCTTTATCGCCGAATCCAATGACGGTCCGGTCCATTTCCTGAAATACATCACCCGCTCCGAGTTTGAAAACCTGATCGTGGACAAAATCGATAAAACGCTGCAGATCTGCGGCGTCTGTCTGCAACGCGCCCAGATAAAACAAAGCGATATCCAGGAAGTACTCCTGGTCGGCGGATCCACCCGCATCCCCCTGGTTCAGGCCAAAGTTCAGGAATATTTCGGCATGCCTCCGAACCGCAAGGTCAACCCGGATGAGATTGTGGCCATGGGAGCTGCGCTCCAGGGATCGATTATCACCGGAGAAAGCCGCGACATCCTTTTGCTGGATGTGACCCCCCTGTCCCTGGGAGTCAAAACATTCGGCGGCGCATTTACCCGCGTCATTGACGCCAACACCACCATTCCCTGCAACCGCAGCCTGGTGTTTTCCACCGCGGAAGACAACCAGCGCGAAGTGGAAATCAGCATCTACCAGGGTGAAAGAGAAATCGCCGAGGAAAACAAGCTTCTGGGACGATTCCTGTTAAAGGGAATCCGCGAAGCCGCCAAAGGCGTGCCACGCATCGAAGTGACCTTCAACATCGACATCAACGGCATCCTGATGGTCAACGCCATGGACCTGTCCACCCGCAATCAGAAGCAGGTGGTGGTATCCCACTCCGGCCTGCTCAGCGAGGAAGAAATCGAAACACTCCGTGAAAACGCATCCAGGTACGCCGAAGAAGACCAGCAGCGCCTGGGCATTATCCGCGCGCGCAACCGCCTGCTCAATGAGATCTACATGGCGGAACGACATCTGGAAAACACCGACTGTGCGGAGAGCCTGCAAGCAACCGCGGCCGACTTGCTCAATCGAGCCCGGACCGCTGCTTCCGCAGAAGATGCCGCCGTCATGGAAGCGCTGAACGCCGACCTGCTGAAGATCAACGAGCAACTCAAATCCCTGGCCCCGGAAACAGAAAAACCGACGCCCTCACCCGCGCCGACCCTGTCCAGCGACACCCGACCGCTCAAAATCCCGGAAAGCTGAGGCCAACAGCTGTCTGTCGGTTTACAGGGGCAGAGGCAGGACCGTTTGCACCCGGGTTTCGAAAGTCCATGACCCGATTCAAGGGGATCGGCTGAGGATCGCCCGGGCCGGTGAAGACACCGATTTCCACTGCCCGGGGGGTTTATGCTATAATTTTCTCTTATCGGAGGCCGATTTCATGAGCACCTTCTATGTCACCACGCCCATTTACTACGTCAACGACATTCCTCACATCGGACACGCGTACACCACCATCATGGCGGACGTGATCACCCGTTTCCGTCGCGCCGAAGGTTATGAAACCTTTTTCTTGACCGGGACCGATGAACACGGCCAGAAAATTGAAAAAAGCGCCGCAGCCCAGGGCATTACCCCCAAGATCCTGGCCGACCGGGTGGTGGAAAGATTCAAGAACCTGTGGCAGATCCTGGATATTCGTTACGACCGTTTCATCCGTACAACCGACGCCGATCATGTAGCCGGGGTGCAGCACCTGTTCCGCAGAGTCCTGGACAAAGGGGACATCTACCCGGGTGAGTACCGTGGCCATTATTGCGTTTCCTGTGAAGGCTACGTACCCGAGACCGCGGAAAAATCACAGTCCGGCAACAAGATCTGCCCCGACTGCGGCAAAGAGACCGAGTTGCTCACCGAACGTTGTTATTTCTTCCGCCTGTCCGCGTACGAGGAACCCCTGCTGCGGTTCTACGCAGAACACCCCGATTTCGTCCAACCCGCTTCACGCATGAATGAGGTGATATCTTTTGTCAAAATGGGTTTGAAAGACCTGTCCATCACCCGTTCCACGGTGAAATGGGGAGTGCCGGTTCCCGACGACCCCGAACAGACCATTTACGTTTGGTTCGACGCTTTGTCCAACTACATCACCGCCCTGGGATATCCGGAAACCACGGCGGATTTCTCCCGCTTCTGGCCGGCTGACCTGCATGTCATGGCCAAGGACATCCTGCGCTTTCATGCGGTTTACTGGCCCGCTTTTCTCATGGCCGCGGACCTTGAACTCCCGCGCGGCGAACTCATTCACGGCTGGTGGCTGAAGGATGAGAGAAAGATGTCCAAGTCCCGGGGCAACGTGCTCGATCCCCATATCCTGCTCAAGCACTTCCCGGCGGACGCCATCCGCTATTTTCTGATGCGTGAAGCCCCGATCGGCGCGGACGCGAACTTCTCCCACCAGGGCTTCATCACCCGTATCAACACCGAATTGACCAATGACTGGGCCAACCTGATTTCCCGCACCGGCGGTATGATCAAACGATACTTCAACAACCGTTTCCCGGGGAAAGCCGCATACTCACCCACAGAGGATGAATTGCGGGAAGACTACCTGGAGCTGGAAAATGAAGTGCGGGCGTTTTTCGATTCCTACGCATTCAACCGCGGCCTGGAACGCATCATGGAGTACATCAGCCGCCTGAACCGTTACATCGTGGAAGCGGAACCCTGGAAAATGGCCGCCGACGAGTCGCTTCAACCCCGGCTGGAAGCCGTACTCAAAACCCTGGTGCGCGCGATCCTCTCGACAAACACCCTGCTGGCACCGGTGATTCCCCGCAGTGCCGACCGGATCCGTGCATTTTTTAACCACGATAGCCGGACATTCGGTTGGAAAGACCCGGGAGAAAGTTTTGATGTCCGGGACGTAGAGCCCCTTTTCCCCCGCGTGGATCCAGAAGCATTCTTCGCTGAGGAAACACAATCCGAACACGCGGAGCCATCCCCCAAGGAGACAACCATGAGCGAAAAACCTCAAACACCTGAAGGCATCGCGACTATTGACGAATTCAAAAAAATCCGCATGGTCGTGGCAAGAGTTCTTGCCGCGGAAAAAGTGGAAAAAACCGACAAATTGCTGCGCCTCACCGTGGACACGGGCAGTGACACCCGCACCCTGGTAGCGGGAATCGCCCAGTACTACACTCCGGAAGAACTGGTTGAGCGCAAAATCATCATCGTGGCCAACCTGGCGCCGGCCGTTATCCGTGGCATTGAATCCAAAGGCATGATCCTGGCCGCATCCGACAAGGACGGACGCCCCTATATCCCCATAATCCCGGAAGAGACCCCCGTGGGCTCGATCATGCGCTGATTGGGAATCGCTGCGACTTCCACGCTTTCAGGCTGACTCCACCGGGTTCAGGCGGACATTTCATGAATTTTCGCAAAGCGGCATGGCGGAGTGCGAACGAATCGCACTCCGCCGCTACGGATCGTCTGCTGCTATCGATCAATCAGAAACCCAGTTCTTTCAGAATGTGGGCCGCCTTGCCGATTTTTTCGGTGACAAACAGCACGTAACGGATATCCACGGATATGGTCCGCTGCTTTTCGTTGTCATACTGCCAGTCCCCGTTCATGGCTTCCCAATTGCCGTCGAACGCGATGCCGATCATCTCGCCTCTGGCGTTGAGCACCGGGCTGCCGCTGTTGCCGCCGGTGATATCACAGCCGTGGATAAACGCCACCGGCACATTCCCGAGCACCGGATCCTGCCAGCGGCCGAAATCGCGCGCCTGATAGAGCGCCTGCAAAGTGTCCGGAGCATCAAAGGGGGCCTTCCCCGTATGCTTCTCGATGACACCGGCCAGAGTGGTGAAAGGTTTGTAATACACAGCGTCCCGGGCCTTGTAGCCGGCTACTTTGCCATAGGTGAAACGCAGCGTGCGGTTGGCGTCCGGATACAGCATCCCGCCTTTCCAGTCGGCAAGCACCTCGATGTACTGCTTGCGCAATTGCGAAATTTCGGCGTTGAATTTCTCGTTCCGGATGCGCAGGGCCTCCGATTCCGGGTACAGGTCGGCCGCAAGGTTGATGAAGGGGTCGTTGAGCGCTTTCAGTTTCGCCGCGGTCATCCCCCGGGCAAACAGGGACTTGACAAATTCCACGTCCTTGAGTCTGGTTTCCTTGTAGGCCTGTTCAACAAACGCATTGATGCCTTCCTTGCCTTTGTCGAGGACTGATTCCAGTCCCCGGATGCGATTGCCCCGGGGCAGGGCGGCCGCTTTTTCCAGGGCCAGAGTCAGCAGGGCCTTGTCTGAGGGTTCGTAATAAGACATCAACATGAAATGGAGGCGGGAAACACTGCGTTCGATCTCCTTTTCAGAAAAAGATGGATTACGCTCCTTTTCCGGCTTGGCCCGCTCCTCGGCCAGGTTGTAGACCTGGGTGCCGAGCCCCAGCAGGGTGCCGCCCAGCATGCGGGAGAGCATGAACGCGTCTTCATAATCGCGGGTTTCCGCTTTTTGGGCATACAAGGCGCCGATACGGTCCAGAATGTTGCCATAACGGGCTTGCCGCTTTTGATCCTTGTTGATGAAAGCCGCCAACTCTTTTTCCTGTTGCCTTTTGCGTGCCAGAAAATCGATGCGCTTCATGTCGGCGATCTTGCCCTGGTAGTTTTTCATCACATTGTTCAGGCCCTTGATCATGCCCGCGACCTTCATTTTCGCGATCAGGGAATCCTTTTCAAACGACTCCAGCAGGGTGATGACTTCCTGAAACAGTTTGATACGGTCGGGATAGTTGTGGTTCAGGTTCTCGTCCACTGCATGGGATGTACGGTAGCGGGTTGTTGATCCCGGGTACCCGAGAATGAACGTTTGATCGCCTTCCTTCAGGTGGGAACGGGACAGGCGGATCCAGTTGCCGGTTTTCAAAGGGATGTTGTCTTTGTGGTACTTGCGACCCGAGCCGTCGGGGGCGGAATAAATGCGCATGAAAGAGAAGTCACCGGTATGGCGGGGCCACATCCAGTTGTCCACGTCGCCGCCGTAATTGCCGATTGCCTGGGGAGGAACGTATACCACGCGGACATCGTCATAGCGCTTATGCACGAAAAGGTAATACTTGCCGCCTTCATACATCGAAGCGATCCGGGCCGTGAGATCTCCATGACCTTTCTCGATATCCTCTTTCATGCGCTGCTGGTGACGCCTGATCGCCTTGTGGCGCTTCACCAGGTCCCGGATGCGGTGAAAGCGCGTGAACTGGTCTGTCACGTCCTTCATGTACTGAAATACCTCCGCCGAATACCCCGGGGCTTCAATCTCTTCGGAAAGATCGTTGGCCAGAAAGCCATTGGTGATCAGGTCTACCCCTTTGGTGGAAGCGCGTTGAACCGCGCCGAAGGCCACGTGGTGGTTGGTCAGCACCAGGCCGTTCGGGGACACGATCTCGGATGTCCCCCCGAATCCCAGCACCAGGCAGTTGACCAGGCTGGGCTTATCCGGTGTATAGATTTCAGCGGCCGTGATGTCGAATCCCTTTTTCGCCAGGTCGAGTCGCTGCAGTTGATCCAGCAGCCACATACCTTCCTCGGCCTGGAGTGAAATGCCGACGCATGACAGCGCCAGCAGCAACACAATTGCTTTTTTCATATTACTCTCCTCAGTTGATGGGTGATCCCAACTAACTGGAATACGAAATCAGGACGTCAACAGTTCAGATGATCAAACCTGCAACCGTATCGGCCGTAATTGCGTATTCATATATGAATCCGAGAGTGAGGACAGGACGATGAAACTTCTGACGAAAGTATTGACCGTATTTTTGCTCTTGTTCATGGCGGCCGGGATGCGGACACTCCCGGCCGCGGGCATGAAAACCCGGGTCATCCCGGAGTTGTTGAACCCCGACAGCATCCACCTGGACGATACGCAGATCTACATCACCGAGGGCCCCAGAGTCCGGATCTTCAACCGCGAGTCCCTGGAACAGACGGCGGTCTTCGGCAAAGCCGGCGAGGGCCCGCAGGAATTCCGCATCCTCCCGGGATTGCCCCTGATTTTGAATGTGGAAGGGGACGAGCTGATGGTGAACAGTTTCGGCAAGGTGACTTTCTTTTCCAAATCCGGACAATTCCTCAGGGAAAAGCGCACCCAGGCCGGTTTCATCATCATGGCCGAGCCGTTCGGTGAAAACCTCGCCTGCTGGGGACTGGCGTTTGAAGCCCAGACCCGCTTCCGCACCATCGACCTGTACGACCATGACCTCAACAAAATCCGCAACGTGGTCAAGCAGAAAGACGAATTCCAGGCCCCCGGACAGGGCATGGACATCCTGTCGGCAGCCTTCACTTTTTCCGTCATGGCGGACCGCCTGTGGGTGGCCTGCACACCGGAGGCGGTCATTCACACCTTTGACTTAAAGGGAGATCCCGTAAAAACGGTCACGCTCGACATCCCCCGCCGCGAAATGACCCAGGCCGACAGGGAAACCATTCTCGATTTTCTGAAAACAGACAAAAGCACGCGCGAACAATTCGACCTGATCAAGCCGATCCGTTTCCGGGACCAATTCCCGGCCATCATGGCCATTTTTGCCGCCCAGAACAGGTTGTACGTCATGACCTGGCAGCGCAGAGAAGGCCGGAATGAAGTCCTTGTCCTGGACAAAGACGGCAGAACCGAACGCAAGCTCTGGCTGCCCATGGCCTACCGCAACGCCCTGGCGCCCGCACCCTTCGCCATCCGCGACAGCAATCTTTACCAACTGACGGAAAATGACGATGAGGAGTGGGAGCTGTGCATCACCCCGATCCAGTAATTGGGGGACGGCGCGCATAAACGCCAAAACCATACGGGAGAAGCCCATCTAGCCTGCATTTCGAGCAGGGATTGTCGCGAAATGGCGCAGATGGCTGCAGTGACAAGGCTTGCGACCGGAGTTCTTTGAAGGCATAGCAGCGCTATGGCTGAAAAGAATGACCGGGCATAACGCCGTCAATGCGGCCATATCCGCCATTGCAGCAGATCGTTGTGAGAAATGCAGGCTAATAACCGAGGGCGCAGCCGTCCTTGCGCGATTCGGATCCACCCAGGAGGATGCCGCGCTGGTGGTCGATCCAGATTCCCTGGTAACCGCCGTAGCCCCCCGGGTCAGGCGCGATGCGATGGCCCTTCTCGATCAGGGCGCGCACAACCGCCCAGGGAACTCCCGATTCCAAATGCAGAACTCCCCCGTCGCGCATGATTTCGCCTGAGGGCTGGGAAGAACCGCTGTGGCGGAAACGCGGCGCATCCCCGGCAGCCTGGATATTCATGCCGAAATCAAGGATGTTGCACAGAATCTGCACGTGTCCCTGGGGCTGCATGGCACCGCCCATGACTCCGAAAGTGAACACCGGCTTGCCGTCCCGGGTCACCATGGCGGGAATGATGGTATGAAACGGGCGCTTGCCCGGAGCCACCACGTTGGCGTGTCCCTCCTCCAAAGAGAAGAGCGCGCCGCGGTTCTGGATGCAGAATCCCAACCCGTCCGGAACGTTTCCGGAGCCGAACCCGCCGTAGTTGCTCTGGATCAACGAGACCACGTTGCGATGCCGGTCCACCACGGTGAGGTAAACGGTATCTCCCGTTTCCAGGCGGGGATTGCCTGCGGGCACGACACGCGCGGACCTTCGAGGGTCGAAACGTTTCAGGCGACTTTCCGCATAACCGGCGGAAATCAGCTCCCGGATGGGAACATCGGCGAATGCCGGGTCCGCGTAGAATTTCGCCCGGTCTTCGTAAACCAGTTTCTTGATTTCGACCAGGGTGTGCAGGTAATCCGCCGTGTTGTGCTCCAGGGCCGCAACATCGATCCTTTCCAGCATGGCCAGCATCTGCAATACGGCAATCCCCTGGCCGTTGGGCGGTAATTCCCATACACGGTGCCCGCGATAATCCACAGAAAGCGGTTCTTCCCAGCGGGGAGTACACGCCGCCAGGTCTTGGTGGGAAAAATGACCGCCCACCCGGTTGGAGTATTCCACCATGCGCTGCGCGATGGCGCCGCGATAAAAGGCATCGGCACCGGATTCGGCGATCCGGGCCAGGGTATCCGCCAGTTGCGGATTACGGAAAATATCTCCCTTGGCGGGCGCGCGGCCGTCCGGAGCGTACAGCTGCTGGAAATTGGCGTAATCCTTGAACGCGGCCACGGATAACGACCAGTAGTGCGCGATCAACTCGGTCAGGGGAAACCCCTGCCGGGCATACGTGATGGTCGGTTGGAGCAGCGTTTTCATGGGCAGGCCGCCGAAACGTTCGTGCAGGGCGAACCAGCCGGCCACACAACCGGGAACGGTCCAACTCAATGGACCGCGGTAGGGCACCTGCTTCAGTCCCTGCTCCCGAAACAGCTGCAGGGTATGCGCGGAAGGCGCCGCGCCGCTGGCGTTCAATCCGAAAAGCTTTCCGGAAGAAGCATCCCAGACCAGGGCGAAAAGGTCGCCGCCGATACCGCTGCCCGTGGGTTCCATCAGCCCCAGGGCCGCGTTCACGGCAATGGCGGCATCCACGGCCGTGCCGCCCTTTTCCAGGATATCGACGCCGATCTGCGCCGCCAGGGGGTGACTGGTCGCCACCATGCCGTTGGCGGCGATCACTTCCGAGCGGGTGGCCCAGGTGGGCCCGGTGATGCGGTCGGCGGCGAACAGGCCGAGGGCGCACATCAACCCCAATGCGATCAGGATACGAATGTCGGGCATGATTCTCCTCCACTCCATACGCAGATGGTTATACCGCGCGGGAAACGGGTTGTCCATTCAAGCGCGGCCGTAAATCCGCGTCAAATCGGCCAACCAATCCAACCGGTCTTCCCTCAGGTCTCCGGGCTTGAGCTGCCAGCCCCAATTGCCTTCCCCCCTGCCGGGGGTGTTCATGCGGCAATCCGCCCCGAATCCCAACACATCCTGCACCGGGATAACGGCCAGGCGGGCAACCGACTGCAGGGCCAGGCGCACGATATGGCGATGCATATCGTGGGCATCCGCGGCGGCCGCATATTCCAGCACACGCTTGCGGGCGTCATCACTGAGTTCCGGCCCGTAGAACCATCCATTCACGGTATTGTTGTCGTGAGTTCCCGGATAGACCACGCATTCAGGCGAAGCGTAATTGTGAGGCAGATGCGGATTGCGCGGGTTCCCATCAAAAGCGAACTGCAGGATTTTCATGCCCGGAAGTTGGCATTTTTCACGCAGGACCTCGACATCCGGGGTGATTTCACCCAGGTCTTCCGCAATCAGCGGCAGCGGCCCCAGGCGCTCGCTCATCGCCTGAAAAAAAGCCAGGCCCGGTCCGGGTTTCCATTTTCCGGAACGCGCAGTTTGCGCATCCGCCGCAACTGCCCAGAATTCGGCAAAAGCGCGGAAATGATCCAGGCGGACCAGATGAAACCAATCCAGCATGCGCCGCAGACGTTTTTCCCACCAGGCCAGCACGGCCCGGTTCAAAGATGAACCGTTGAACCAGTTGTACAGCGGGTTTCCCCATAGTTGGCCATCGGAGCTGAAGTAGTCCGGAGGAACCCCGGCAACGACACGGGGTTGCCGCGTATCCGGGTCCAGGTCAAAGATCTCCGGATGGGCCCAGGCATCCGCGCTGTCCAGATTGACGTAAATCGGAATGTCGCCGATCAGCCGGACGTCGCGGCCTTCCGCCAGGGCCTTCAATTCCCGCCACTGGCGGTCAAACAGAAATTGGCGAAACGCCACCCCTTCCAATTCATTCCGGTTTTCCCGCCGCGCCATTTCGAGGGCACGGCGTTCGCGCAAGCGAATCTGCCGCGGCCAGTCCAGCCAATGTCCGGTCTGAAAGACCCGGCTGAACATGCAGAACAAGGCATAGTCGTCCAGCCAATCCGCATTGTCCCGGCAAAACGCGTTGAAGGTTTCCCGCTCCCGCGCCGGCGCCGCGGCAATAAACCCCGATAATGCCCGGTCCAGTTTCCGCTCGCAATTGAGCGCGGCAACGAAATCCACCCGGCCCACGGCAGAGACCTCAAGACCGGCCAAGCCCAAATCCGGGCACCAGGTTTCGGCCTGGACCGATTCCAGGTCGATCAGAAGAGGATTCCCGGCAAATGCCGATGAAGACGCGTAGGGGGAATGACCGAACACTGCGGTGGTCGGGTTCAACGGCAATACCTGCCAGACACCCTGTTTTCCTCGCTGCAATTGCTCAAGAAAGCGGTGCGCCTCACTCCCCAGGGTCCCGATTCCATAGCGGCCGGGTAGCGAACTGATGTGCAGCAACAGCCCGCAGCAACGCTGCTCCAACCAGGGCGAGCCGTTCATCGCTTGCGGGCCGCGGCCAGCATGACCGCCTGGATTCGGGGCACGAGTTCATCCATGCTCTCCACCATGCCCTCCGCCAGCAACTGGTTGTCCAGCAACAGCCGGGAAAGGTCGGCCAATTCAGCGGAGTCGGGGGTTTCTTCGTAGATGCGTGCCAGCTCGTGGATCAGGGGATGTCCCGGATTGATCTCGAGAATGCGCCGGGCAAACTGGTATTCGTCGTGCATCATGCGCATGACCTTTTCCATCTGCGCCGAAGGACCATCCCCCGGACGGGTCAGCATGCAGGGATGCTCGACAAGCCGGCTGGACAGGCGCACATCCGCGACCCGGTCGCCGTACAGCTTCCGCAGATACGCCGCCAGGTTCTGCGCGCGGGTACGTTCGGCTTCACCGGTTTCGGCTTCCGCCGCGTCAAGGGAAATGTCCGCGCTTTCCGCCGAGCGGAAGGGGCGATCCTTGAATTTATCGAGGTGATCAAGTACGATTTCATCCAAAGGATCCAGCAGGAGCAACACTTCCATATCACGACGGCGGAACGCTTCCAACGCGGGATTGTGCTGCAGGGACTTGAGATCGGTACCGGCTATGAAATAAATCTCCTTCTGTTCTTTTTTCATCCGTTCCACGTAGGCATCCAGATCCACCCACTCCTTGCCTTCACCATGGGTGGAACGAAATAACAGAAGCGGAGCCAGCGCTTCTCTCTGCCCGGGATCAGTGACCACACCCTCACGCAGATGCCGGCTGAACAGGTCCCATACCTTCAGAAACCGGTCATGATCGTCACGCTTCAGGTCAGACAGGTGGGAGACGAATTTCTTGACCACGTGCTGGCGAATGCGTTCAATCAACGCATTGTGCTGGATGGATTCCCGGGAGATGTTGAGGGGAATGTCCTCGGAATCGATCACCCCGCGCAGAAATCGCAGGTATTCGGGCAGAATGTCACGATTGCCCTTGCTGATCAGCACCTTGCGTGAATAGAGGTCCACGCCGGGATCGGCCGGCCCCAGGCCCATCGATTCCAGCGAGATGGCGGGAACAAACAATAGGGCGTTGAACTGCACGGGCGCATCCGAAGAAAGATGCAGCCAGGTCAACGGTTTTTCCGGAGTATGGTCCAGAAACGCATAGAACTCGCGGTATTGCTCCTCGCTGAGGCTTGATTTCGGCTGGGTCCAGATGGCTTCGGCGCTGTCGAACCTGCGTTTTTCCAGGTAGATCGGGAAAGGTACAAAACGGGAATGCTTTTTCAACACCTGGCGAATCCGCTCGGGATCCAGAAATTCTTGCGCCTCTTTTTTCAACAGCAATTCAATCCGGGTTCCCCGCTCCTTTTTGACGGTCTCACGAATGGAGTAGGCCGTGTCGCCCTTTGAAGTCCACAGCCAGGCTTGCGCTTCAGGCGCCGCCGCGCGGGTGGTCACGTGAATCTCCCGGGCCACCATGAAAGCGGAATAGAAGCCGACGCCGAATTTTCCGATCAGGTCGACCTGGTGCTCCGACTTGGACGCCGACAGGTGCTTCAAAAACTCGGAAGTGCCGGAATGGGCGATCGTGCCCAGGTTTTCAATCAATTCCCCGCGGGTCATACCGATGCCGTTATCTTCAATAATCAAGGACTTCCGGGCCTGGTTCACTGAAATATGAATCGCCAGTTCTTCGCTTCCCCCATCCAATTGCGGATGGGTCAACAACTCAAACTGGACCTTGTTCAAGGCATCCACGGCATTGGAAACCAGTTCGCGCAGAAACACGTCCTGGTTCTGGTACAGAGAATAGACCAGGATATTCAACAATTGCTGCACTTCGGATTGAAATTCAAAAGTTTCTTTTTTTTCTTTGCCCTCACTCATTTTTCCTCCTCAATGCCCGCAGGTTTGCTCCAGGCCCGAACCGGTCGTTCAGGGTTCGAGCAATTGGGAAACCGGCACAAACACGACCCCCATGCCCCGGACCTCGTCGACTGCATCGCGGATCGCCTTGAAAGTCGTGGGATAGGGATGGCCGATGGCCACGGCAGTGCCGCGGCTGCGGGCGAGTTTTGCGCCCCGGACCACCTGATCGCGGGCATATTGATAAGAGATGTGGTCATTGGTAATGTCTTCGAGAAAAATATCCCGTTGCGCCGCAGCCACCTTCATCTTCCGGGCCAGGCTGTACGCCACGGTCGCAGCCGATGTACGCGAATCAACAAAAAACAGCCCCTCTTCCTTCAGCACGGATAATACCCGGCTCATGGTTTGGGGATCACCCGTGACCAGGGAACCCATGTGATTGTTGACACCGCGGGCGTATGGCAACCGTGCGCGGGAACGCTGAACCAGGCGCCGGATGGCGGCCAGATCCGCGCCCTTGAGCACAAACTGATCGGGATCCACTTTATCATTGCGATTGGCCGCCTGCATGGGCAGGTGAATGATCTGTTCAATACCGTACATGTGGAGCTGGCGGGCTTCGTCATAAGCAAAGGGGGCATGTGGAATCACGGCCGCGGTGACGGGCACTTCCAGTCGCTTCAATTCCAACGCGCCCAATTCATTGTACCCGATATCATCAATGATGATGGCCAGGCGCCCCCTGGGAGACGTGTCCGGAGACCGGGGCGGCTTTTTCTCCGCAGTCGAAACCCCGGTCGTGATCAGCACCAGGTGGCTGGTTTCCCTGCCTGCCGCGCTGATCGAGTACAAATACAGATGCTCACCGTTGATATGTTGCACTTCTTCGGTTTTCCAGCGGCGACCATGCGTCCGGACCAGTTCCTGAAGAGCGGCGACCGCTTTCCTGCGCTGTCCATCCGCCAGTTTCCATTTCACGTGGTAGCGCCCCAGTGAATCCTGAACCAGGCTGTAACCGGGATCCAGAGAATCCAGCAAGCGGATCAACTCGCGATGCAGCGCGTCCCGCTGGGCTTCAGCAGCGGGTGGCTGTTCTTTCTTTCTCTCACCGAGAACCCGGGACAGGAGAAAGGTGGATTTGCCCTCGCGGTAATCCAGGTACTCCAGAGCCAGGACGATTCCCAATGCCACAAAAGCACTGAGCAGGAAATAAGCCAGCGTATTTGCTTTCTTGCGACGCGATCTTCCAGCGGCCATTATTCTCTCTTCAACATGGATTGGGCCCGGGCCAGAGCTGCCTCATCTCCCGGTTCCCTGACATCAGGATGCAGCGATTCGTTGCGGAGGTTCCTGCCACCCCAGTAAAACCAGCCGTCCACAAGTTCCAGTTCAGCGCCGTCCGGCAGCGGGATCCGGCGCAGATGCGCGTTGATGCCACCGCCGGATTCACCCACCAGGGAAGCTCCCGCGTCACGCAGCATGCGCGCCAGAATGTCTGCGTACATAATGGTTTCCGGCCCGACCAACGCCACCATCCGTGTCTGTTCAGCCCGAATGCTTCCGGCCCGGATGCGCTGGTTGCCGTGTCTTGTGTGCAACGCCAGCATGGACACGGGCGGTACCATCATGTCCGCCAGTGAAAGACAGGGATCCAGATCTCCATGAAGGTAATTGCGCAGGTCAATGATCCAGCCCCGGCCGGGGCGGGAATGGAAAGCCGCGGATACGGCCGCGACCGCGGCGGGAGTCAAGCGCCTCAAATCCAGGTGCGTGACGGAACCCGGCAGGTCGCGCAGATTCAGGTCGGCGGGAAGGGCAATCGCGGGCAACAGGATATTCAACGGGTCGCGCGATCCCGCCCGCCTGACAATCAGGCGGAACGTGTATTCCTTGTCTGCGTAAAGCAAAAGCCGGACTTCGGCCCAGGTCCTGGCCGTGATCTCCTGGTCATCTATGCGGATCAGGATGTCACCGACCCGCAGTTTCGACAACTTTGCCGGTGAACGGGGCAGAATCCGGGAAACGGTAAACCCCTGATCGCCGGGACGGACCCAGACTCCCGCCCAATAACCTCTGCCTTCCCGCCAGGCACGTGATCTCTGCAGCAATGCGACGGGAATGTAACTGCTGCAGGAGTCCAGGTTTCGCAGCAGGGCGCCATACGCGCCGTGCCACGCATTGCGGGGATCCACCGGATCCACGTAGTGCTCGCGGATCAGCCGGCTTACTTCGGGATAAAGCGAACGCGCGGCGACAACGGGGTTCTTTTCTGAAGACCGATGGGGAATGACCCATAGCCGCAGACCGGCCACGACGGCCAATAGAACAAGTAGAAACAACATGAACCTGCGCATGGGATCAGTCTGATATTTTACCCCAAAGCCTTCCGGCCATCAAGCTGACGCTCAGGGAGAAGAAAGCCACTGCAACGGATCGCTGGGCTTGAGATCCGCGCGAATGGCGAAATAGAGAGAAAGCCCCGTGGTTGAGCCGCTGTCACCCACCTGCCCGATCACTTCGCCTGACCGGACTCGTTCACCCCGGTTCTTCAGGAAACGCGCGCAATGACCGTAGAGCGAATGAAAATTCTTGGCGTGTTGCAGGATAATCAAATTCCCATACCCCTTGAAATAGTCGCTGAAAATCACTTTCCCGGGATAGACCGCCCGGATGTCACGACCCCCGGCGGGCTTGATCTCAACCCCGTCGTTCATGACAAAGGTATTGAAACGGGTACTGCGTTGCTTGCCGAAGCGGGAAGTGATCGTTCCCGCCAGCGGCCAGGGCAGGCGGCCTTTCAACGCCTTGAGATGAGTCATCGGCGTGGTGGTGTCGCCTTTCCCCGCCCGATAGATCAGCTCTTCCAGTTCTCCGGCACGATCACTCAGTTCATGCAGCAACCTCATATAGGTTTTCCGGTCCCGGTTGATTCTGGAAACGGCATTTTTCTGTTCCCCGCGCAGAACGTCGAGGCGCTTTATGGCCTCCGCATGTGCCTGTTTCCGCACGTTCAATTGCTGCCGCTGACTTTCGAGTTGCCGGTCGATTTGCGTGAGTGCCAGGGTTTTGCTGCGCACGCTGTTGATCTGATCCAGGTGATGCCGGATCAGGATCATGAACAGATGATAATTGTGAAACAACTGGTCCAGAGAATCCACGCGCAAAAACAGCTTCAGATAGGATTGCCCCCCCAGTTTGTACAGGTATCGCGCCACTTTTCCCGCGCGTGAACGCTCCTGCGCCAATTCCTTTTCCAACAATCCGCGCCGTGCCTGGTTGGCTCCGATCTCATTCGTCAACTGACGCTGTCGCAGGTCGATACGTTGAATCTCCAGTTGCTCACGCTCTACCTTCAGGTCGATTCGCGCCAGTTCAGCCAGGATGGGTTGGCGCGCGGCGTCGAGTGAGCCGAGCTGCTTGTTGACCCGGCCGATCTGCTGGCGCAAGGCATCGAGTTCGCGGTGCAGATCCGCGGCCGCGACAGAAACCGTCAGCATTGCAGCCGCAGCCCAGCCGATCAGGAGAGCGGAATGGCAAGCGCGCCGTGTATTCATGAAAGCAGTCCTTCAGAGATTATAATGCATGCGCAACAAAGCGCCAAACGGCCGCGTTTACTTCTGCGGACGTCGCGAGAACACATAAACCAGCCCGCCGACGATCCCCAGCAGGATGCGGAAGCCCAGATCCACAAACTCCGCGGCCAGGGCAAAAGCAGCGGGAAAACGCATCAGCGTGCGAAAGCCGGCGGTGCGAATTCCCAACCCGTTGATGGCCGGAACCGTCATCAGCAGGAACACCATGATGGGAACATGCAACAGGAAATCAAAAAAATCAGGCACACGATCCAAAGTCCGGGCGATCACCCAGTAATAAACCACCATGTTGAATTGAAACACCAGGCTGATCGCCAGGCAGGTTGCCAGACTGGCGGGTCTTTGGTAGTAGACCCAAAGGCTTTCAATCGCGGCCTGGATACGCTCACCAAATCTTTCCGGCACGATTCTGCGCAAACGCGGCAACCAGCGGGATGCCGGGCGGGGATGGCACAATACGGCCGTCATTACAGCGGAGACCATCAGGATCAGAATGATGATCGAAATCAGCCGGTTCCGGGGCGTGCGCATGGGGCCGTCCACCAGGACACCGATCCCCGCAATCAGCATCAGGGCGACAAAGCCACTCAAACGTTCAATCAGTACAACCACCAGCGACATGACTCCCCGTGAGGAATCACGGCGGCTGTGAACCACGCGCAAAACATCTCCACCGATGGTGGACGGCAGGAAATTATTGAAAAAAGTGGACATGATGTAAAAACGAAAAAGCCGTTTGTAAGGAGGGTAATGATCCTGGGCCGCGAGCAGGACTTTCCAACGCAGGGTCAGCAGGGAGTATCCCAGCATCATCAAAGCGAAAGCCGCCAGCAGCCAGATCGGTTGAGCGGCGGCAAACACCTGAACAAACTGCTGCCAGGCTCCGCGGATTCCGCCATACCTTTTCGACAGGGTAACCACGAAATAGCCGATCAACAGAGAACTGACCGCCAGGCGCAGCCACCAGGAGAACCATTTGCGTTTCATTTTGATCGCGGATGATATCGCCTGTATACCTTCAACAGGTCATTGTAGTCCAGGCTGGTATACTTCTGGGTTGTGGCCAGGTTCGTGTGACCAAGGAGCTCCTGGATCACGCGCAGGTTGGCGCCCCTTTGCAGCAGGTGGGTGGCGAAACTGTGTCGAAACAGGTGCGGATAAACCCGCCGGTTGCTCTGCGTCAACCGGCAAAAAACGACCTGCAGGATCCGCTCAATGGATCGTTCCGAAATGCCGCGGCCCCGGGCGTTGAGAAACACCCGATCCGGCAATGGAGAAAACCGCGCCTGGCAGGCTTCGACATAGCGGAGCAGCAAGCGTCCGGCGTGACTGTTGAATGGAACGATGCGTTCCTTGCGTCCCTTGCCCATAACGCGGATCAATCCTTCATGCATATGGATGTTGTCATGAATCAGGCCGGTTAATTCCGAGACCCGCAGCCCGGTGGCATATAAAAACTCAAAAATCGTCTTGTTGCGCAGGTCGATAAAGGTATCTTCAGGCAGGTGGTCCAGAAATCCCAACATCTCCGCCTCAGTCAGTATCTGGGGAATTTTGCGGTCGATCTTGGGCGATTGGATGCCCTCAAACGGATTGGCCTCCAGGCGCCCCCGCTGGACCTGGAAACCGCAAAAGGACTTGACCGCGTATATTTTGCGGGCCACAGTGGTTTTGTTTCCACTCTGCAGAAAAGCCCAGGTAATGAAATCACGCGCCGACTGGCGATCCGCTTCCAGACGATTTTCTTTCAGAAAAGAAAGGAATTGGCGGATATCCTGCCCGTACGCGCGCACAGTGTGTTGCGACACATTGCGGATATCCCGCAGGTATTCCAGATAGTCGCTCAGAAACTTTCCCGATGGATCCATTTCTGCAGAATCTCCAGGGCCTCTTGGGCCTGCAGCTCTTTGCGTTCCCGCTTCGAAACGTTGCGCTGCTTTGCGGACACCGCTTCAGTCTCCAGCAGTCCGAAGGAAAACTTGGTGGGACGGAAGTTCTTCCAGGCTGCGTTGGCAATGGAATGCAACAACGCGCCGCAGGCGGTCTTTGTGGGCAAAGGCAAGGGTGGCTTTCCCGTCAAATAGCGCGCCATTTGCCGCGCGGCCAGAAGGCCCGAACAGATCGATTCGACATATCCCTCCACACCGCTGAGCTGGCCGGCGAAAAACAACGAGGAGCGGGCGCGGGCGCGCCCGGTTGCATCGATGATCAGCGGCGCGTTGATATAGGTGTTGCGGTGCATGCGACCGAAGCGTTCAAACTCAGCATTCCCCAGGCCGGGCAGGGTGCGGAAGATCCGTTTCTGCTCTCCCCATTTCAATCTCGTCTGGAAACCCACCATCTGGTACAAAGATTCATGGAGATCATCCTGGCGCAGTTGAATCACGGCAAAAGGCGCAGAGCTGCCGTGCGGGTCAGTCAGACCCACGGGCTTCATCGGGCCGAATGCCAGGGACATGGGGCCGCGACGGGCGATCTCTTCAACCGGCAGACAGGCTTCAAAAAAGACCCCCTTTTCGAAATCGGGGATATCGACGGTATCCGCCTCCACCAGGGCGGTGACGAAGGCGTTGTAGGCGTCTTTATCCAGGGCGATGTTAATAAAATCCGCTTCTCCCTTATCATAGCGAGTCGCGCGAAATACCCTGGAAAAATCGATGCTGTCCGCACGGATGATGGGGCTGGTGGCATCATAGAAAAACAGGTGGCGGCGCTGGGTAAAACGGGATAGTTCGCGGGCGAAGGCGGGGCTGGTCAATGGTCCGGTCGCCACAATCGTCGGGGCGTCGTCAGGAGGCAGCAGTCGCATCTCCTCCCGGACCCACTCGATTCGGGGGTGATCCACCAGGGCGTGCTCGATTGCCGCGGCCAGAAGATGCCGATCCACAGAAAAACTGCTTCCGGCCGGAACCCGGAATGGCGCCGCGATCTGGAGATAGCGGCTGCCCAACAATTCCAGTTCCGCTTTCAACAGTCCCGAAGCCGAACGGATCTCGGTGGATCCCAGCGAATTGGAACACACCATTTCGCCGGCGAATGGAGTCTGATGTACATCCGTACCGGTTTGAGGCCGCATCTCATGCAGTCGCACGGAGATGCCGCGTTCGGCCAGCTGCAGCGCGGCTTCACTGCCGGCAAGTCCGGCGCCGATCACATGGACCGTTGGCCTCAATCGGGCTCCTCGTTGGTTTCGGACTTGGGCGCGGGGGGCGATTTTTCAATATACGTGCATTCCGGATACGCGGAACAACCCACAAAATACCGCCGGGTTTTCCGCGAGTAGCGTTTGCGCAACGGCTTGCCACACACCGGGCACTTGCCCAGTTCGGTTTCTTCGGTCTCGATATAACGGCATTGCGGATAACCGGTGCAACCGATGAAATGCTGGCGGGTCTTCGGCGAATACCGTCGCACCAGCGGCTTCCCGCATTCCGGACACAAACGTTCCAGGGGCTCATCTTTCGGCCGGGGTGAATCGCTGTCCAGGCGTTCCGTATGTGTGCACTGCGGATATCCGCTGCAGCCGATAAACCAGCCGTTGGTTTTGTGGGAATACTTTTTTACCAGGTCTTTGCCGCAGACCGGGCAGGCACGCCCGACTTTCAGGTCGACCTTTTCCGCACCGCGGACCTGCTCCAGGTTCTCCTCGAGGCGTTGATGAAAACGTTCGATCCCCCGGACCCAATCCAATTTGCCTTCCGAAACCTGATCCAGCTGTTTTTCCAGATCCGCGGTAAATGTGTATTGCATCATGTCGGAAAAATGCTCATCCAGGTATTCGGTCACCTTGATGCCCAACTGAGTGGGCACAAAGCGCCTGTCTTCCCGGGAAATGTAATCGCGCTTGCCCAGTGTGGCAATGATCTTGGCATAGGTGGACGGTCGGCCGATTCCCTTCTCTTCCAGCATCTTCACCAGGCTGGCCTCGGTATACCTTGCCGGCGGCTTGGTAAAATTCTGTTTCGGCGTCACGCCAAGAACCGCGAGCGTTTCCTTTTCCCGCAAAGGCGGCAATAACGGCGTACCCCCGTCTGTATTCCAGCACTTGAGGTGGCCATCGAAGCGAATCACCTCACCCTTGACCGTCAGCAGGAACTCTCCATTCACAATGTCGAAAGTCGTCACTTCAATCCGGGCGGCTTTCATCTGTGAAGCCATGAAGCGATCCCAGATCAAGCTGTAGATCTTGAACTGGTCGGGGCTCAGGAACGCTTTGACCTGGTCGGGAGAGTACAGCGGCAGAGTGGGACGGATGGCTTCGTGCGCGTCCTGGATCTTGCCTTTGCGCCCGAACACATTCGGTTTTTCCGGAAGATACTCTTCGCCCCAGGTTGAGCGGATAAAATCCGCCGCCGCTTCCCCGGCAGAAGCGGCGATGCGAAACGAATCCGTGCGCATGTATGTGATCAGTCCCGTCTGCTCACCGCCCTGGATGTTGATCCCTTCATACAACGATTGGGCGACACGCATGGTTTTGCTCACGGGGAAACGGTGCTTCTTGAACGCTTCCTGTTGCAGGGTTGATGTGATCAGGGGCGGCAGGGGCTTCGGACGACGCACGCGCTTGCGCACGCTGTCGAGAACATACGGATTGGCGGACAATTGATCCAGTATCGACAGCGCGGTGGTCTCATCCGCGATGGTGAGTTTCTTGCCGCGATGCTTCTCCAGCCGCGCCTGAAAAGGCGGCGGGGCGCTGCCCTCCAATTCGGCTGTCACGGTCCAGTACTCTTCCGCCTTGAACGCCTGGATCTCTTTCTCGCGCTCGACTATCAATTTCAAGGCGATTGACTGCACCCTGCCGGCGGAAAGGGGCCCGCCGATTTTGCGTTGCAATACGGGACTGATCTTGTAGCCGGCCAATCGATCCAGCAAGCGCCGCAATTGCTGCGAATTCACCTTGTCCTGGTCGATATCCACCGGATGCTGAATGGCTTCCACGACGGCCTGGCGGGTGATTTCGTGAAAAAGGATCCGGGATATACGTTCATTGACCGGTTTGAGAATCTCTTTCAGATGGAAAGCGATGGCCTCACCCTCACGGTCGGGGTCCGGCGCCAGGAGGACACGCTCACTGCGCTTGGCCAATGCCTTCAGTTCCCGGATCACATGCTTTTTATCGCTCAACTCCTCGTAATGAGGTTTGAAATGGTTCTTCACGTCGATGCTGAGAATATGGGGGTTCAGGTCACGGATGTGGCCCATGGATGAACTGACCACATAATCCTTGCCCAGATAGCGGGAAATCGTTGATGACTTGGCGGGTGATTCTACAATAACCAAAGTTTTCTTGCTCATGCCAGTTTGCGGTATCCGTCTCCTTCTTCGCGGATCAATCCCTTGATTGTCAATTCAAGCAGCAGGGAAACCACCACCGGAACGGGAAGGTTCAATGTTTCCACGAAATCGTCTATCCGTTTTACCGCATCTGTACTCATCAAGTCAAGTACCCGGCGTTGGCGGCTGGACAATGACTCCAGCGCATACTCAACGGAAACGGATTTCAAGCCGAACTCTTCCAGGATGTCATCGGGCTGTTGAACCAGTTTTGCCCCCTGCTGAATCAGGTGATGGGGGCCTGAACTGAGCGGCGAATCAAGCGGTCCGGGCACGGACATCAATTCACGGTCCTGATCGAGCGCCAGGCGTGCGGTAATCAGAGATCCGCTGCGAACGGTTCCCTGAACCACCACCACCGCCCGACACAAGCCGGAGATAATGCGGTTGCGCACCGGGAATAAGAAGGGAAGCGGATGCGTGCCCAGAGGGGCTTCACTGACGATGCATCCCTGTTCCTGAATCCGGTGCAGCAGGCGGCGATTGCCCGCAGGATAAAGCTGATCCATACCGCAGGCGTTTACGCCGACGGTAGGCATGCCACTGTCCAGGGCGGCACGGTGCGCCAGGGAGTCGATGCCGTAAGCCATGCCCGAAACCACGGTGATTCCGGCACGGCATACCGGGGGAATCAGGCGATTGACCGCGCGTCTGCCGTATTCGTCCGCCCGGCGTGAACCCACAACGCCCAACAGCATACCTTGTAAAAAAGTCGGATCTCCCTTTGTATACAAGATACCGGGCGGGTCGAAAATCTCTTGCAGCAGCGGTGGGTAGGACGGGTCATCCCGGGATATCACTCGAATGCCGGTTTGCCGGCAGCGTTCGATTTCGCACTGCGCCGCGATCAGGTATTTTTCGGGAAAATCTTTCAGTGCGGCAGAGGAAAACCCCAGGGAAACCAGAACGGATCGTTCCAAACCCAAAAGATCACGCGGCTGGAAATTGCGCCGTTGCATGCGTCGGCGGGCCGCGGGAAAACTCCAGGTGAACAGATGGGCCGCGACTGCTTGCAGCCGGGGGTCATTCTGCTGCGGAATCACCGTTCGGCGGAAGCACGACCAGGGGAATCGAAGTGGCCAGCAATACTTTCTGGGTGACACTTCCCATCAGGATCTTATCCAGTCCCCTGCGTTGGCTGGTAGCCATGACGATCACATCGATGCCCTGTCTGGCGGACACTTCGATGATCTTATGCGCCGGCTCTCCGGTCTCATGGATGATGTTTTCCACATTGCAGCCCAGATCCGCGGCGCTATTCGCGATCCGCTGGTTGATGCGTTCAATCAGGCGGTGATGCTTCAGCGCCGGCACCTTGTAATTGAAAAACTCCGCCACATGCAGGACCGTTAATTCCGCCCCGAATTGACGGCAGAGGGAAATGGCGAAGCGCAGCTCCAGCATCGACAACTCATTGAGGTCGACCGGAGCCAGGACACGGCGGATAGAGACCCCGCGCTTTTCTTTGGGAACCACGAAAACGGGTATGGGAGAATGCTGAACCAGGCGGGACGTGGTGGAACCCACCAGGATCTGCTCGATTTCAGAAAGACCGCGACGCCCGGCAAAGATCATCTCAATGTCGTGTTCGCGGGCATAACCGGAGATCTCTTCACTGGCAACTCCCTCCCGAACCGCCACGACACAATCGATTCCCCGGCGACGGGTGATCCGGGTCAAACGGGAGATCGATTTTTCCCGGGTTGACTCGATTTCCAAACGCAGGTCTTCCAGAGAAAAGAAAGCCGCATCGTATACCCAGTCCGAAAATCGCGGCAGCACATAAAGCGCATGGATATCCGGTTGAATCTGCTGCTGGATCCATCTGACCCACGGAAGGCAGGCGTTGCTCTCCCGGGAGAAATCGGTGGCCCAGAGGACCCGTTTCAACGGCGACGGGGCTGATGGTCTCATTTACTCTTCCGCGATCAATTGCTTCAGGTTCTTTGACGGAATGAATTTAACGATTTTCTTTGAGGGAATGATCATGGGGTTCTGGGTATTGGGGTTGATCACCCGCTTGTTGTCGCGACGGATAATCTTGAATGTTCCGAAATTGGAGAGCAATACCTTGCGCTCATTCTGGAGTTGTTCGACCATGACTTGAATCATGAAATCAATGAACTGGTACGACTCAAATTTCTTGATATCCAACCGGCGGGCCATGAGTTCGGAAATCTCTCGCTTGTTCATGCGCGCTCCTGGCCTCCAATTAACACAGCGAAAAAATATTGTCAACAATAACGGCATTTCAGTGAATTTCGTCGTTCCAGACAGGGGGGGATCAAAAGTTGAAGAGTTGAAAAGTTGAAGGGTTGAAGAGGAAAGAAGTTAAGAAAGTTGGAGAGTTGAAGAGTTGAAAAGTTGAAGAGGAAAGAAATTTAGAGAGTTGCAATGGTTGACTAATGCAACTTTTCACTTTATTTATACGTTTATACCCCCCGGCCCCAATGGTTGCGTTGTTTTCTGCCTCCTGCGTTCTACGGGGCGGCCACGGGGTGCCGCCCCTACGCCTGCCTCCCGCCACCTCCTTCCCAACTCCCCAACTTCCCAACTCCCCAACTCTCCAACTTTCCAACTCTCCAACTTTCCAACTCTCCAACTTTCCAACTTTTCATTCCCGTTGACATCACGCGAACGGGAATCTATAGTATTCATTAGAGAATGGATTTGCCGGGGAGCACCCCAATGAAGAGGGCAAGATGAATCAGATCATGGAATCGGGAGCCGGGGTTTACACGGATGCATACCGCCGGGTCAGGCGACGCGTCACGGAATGGGCTGCTTCCAGGCAGCTTTCCCGCCGAACCGGGGGATGGACGGACCGGTTCATGGAATACCTGCTGGTATTCCCGGACCTCGTCTACCTGACGATCCGCCTGATCCTGGACCGGGAAGTGGCTCCGGCGATCCGGGGCCGCCTGATGATGGCAATGGCTTATGTGATCATGCCCCTGGATTTCATCCCCGACATCATCCCCTGCGCCGGTTTGATTGATGACCTGCTGGTTACCGCCGTTCTGCTGCACAAAACCATCAACGTCGGCCCGGAAGAGTTGCGGCAACGGGTTGAGGCCAATTGGGCGGGAAGCCCCGAGGTATTTGTCAAGCTGCGTGAAATCGTGGCGGTATTGAATGAAGTGGCGGCCCAGATCCCGAGATCGCTGCTGAATTACATCCGCCGCAAAGGCTGAACGTTTTCTTCCGGCGACAAAGAACGTTCAAATGTCCGCCGCAGAATATCCTGCAGCGTGATCGCGGAAAAACGGTACTCAATCAGGTCGACCAGGTAATCCCACAACGGGCGCGCGTAACAAGTGTCGAAAAGCGGACAGGTGTCTCCGTTCACGCAATGGGAAAGCCGGATCTGTTCATCAAAAGCGGTAAACAGCATTTGAATCGATATGCTGTCCGCGGGAAGGTGCAGGCGGTATCCCCCGTAAATTCCCTGTACGCTGTCAATCAGTCCCGCCTTTTCCAGCGGGCCGGCCAGCTTGCGCAGGTACTTGGGCGACACCATCATGGTCTCGCCGAGTTCGGCGGTGCTGCGTACTTTGTCCGGATGCTCCGCCAGGGCCAAAAGCATGCGCAGGCCGTAACGCAACTTGGTGTTGATTTTCATGGCCATGCTGGAATCAGGGAAGCAATCGGGCGATCACCCCGCATGAATAAAAAAAACCCCGCGGCGGGGGGGCACCGCGGGGTTTATCCATTTAATTTCTGTTTTCAGTTCAACCGCCCAGTTGTTCCAGCTTTTTCATCTTCTCTTCCAGAGCCAGCTGACGCTGTCTCAAGCGCTGGAACTTCTCCACGTCTTCCTGGGCCTTGGCCTCGAATTCGGCGCGCTTCAACGGTTCCACTTTGATCATCTCGCGCCACAGCAGGTTGCTGTATGCCCAGGGTTCCGCGTAAGTGGGATTGAGCTCCACAGAGCGCTCGAGTGCCTTGAAACCGCGATCCAATACATTGCGGCGTTCCTGCGCGCTCATCATGTCGATGGGGGTCTGGAAACTCTTGAACCAGCAGACCACGCCGAGAGAGTAATAGGCTTCGGAAAGTTTCTGCTTTCTCTCATCGGGCATCTGGTCCTGAAGCGCCTTCATGCCATCCAACTTGGCATTCAAGGCTTCGCGCTTTTCATTCAATTCTTTTTCCAGGGCTTCCTTGTCGCCGATGGCAGCGATCTGCTGTTCTTTTTCCTCGATCATCTGCTTACGGGCATCGGCTGAAATCGTGCGATTCTTGCGCACATGCTTGTCCAGATAATCTTCGATCTTTTCAATGTCCGCAACTTTTTGAGCCAGAGCCTGAATCTCCAGCCGCTCGACCTGGAGTTCCGGCTGCGTCAAGGCGATAATCATGGACTCAAAAGCATCCATGGCTTCGTACCACTTGCGCTTGGTCTGCAGGTAGTTGGCATAGTAAAGGTAGCCCTCGGGATCCTTGGGATCGAGCGCAATGCGTTTCGTGTACATCTCTTCGGCTTTGTCTTCCTGGTTGTACTTGCCGTAGAAATCGGCCAGGATGTAGTAGGACTTGGGATTGTCCGGCTCGTTTTCCAGAATCCGCAGATAATACTTCTCGGCTTCTTCCGCATTTTCCATCTTATCGTGGATATCGCCCAGAGCCAGATAGATTTTCTCGTTTTCAGGATCGGCTTCCTTGGCTTTTTCAAGGTATTCCACGGCGTTCTGCGCGTATTCGTCATTGCGTTCGGTTCCGCGGCCGGGACGGTAAAGGCTGGCGTACGCGGTGCCGAGGTGGAAATAAATCAGGGTCAGCTTGGGATTCAATGCCAGCGCCTCTTCGTATTCCTTTACCGCTTTGGCGAACTTCTCATCCTGATAGTATTTGTTGCCTTTATTGAGGTGGTCATTGGCCTTCAGGTTGTCCAGTTTGAGTTTCTCGCAACCGGTAAACGAGAATGAGAACAAAAGTAATGCGGCGAACATGCCGATCAGCAGCAGTGTCGACGTTTTTCTCATAAGAGCCTCCTCCAAGTCTTCTATATAATGAAACCCTCAGCAAAAGTCAAGCCGAAATGTGCCGAAGCCACCAATTCCGGCTCTAGGCGACACGATAAAACCACATCAGAAACATCCACAGGTCCTGAATATAGGGAATGCGCTTGTTGTTCAGAAAAATCACCGTGGTCTCAGCCCCCTTGACCAGTTCAAACAACGCATAGAGTTCATTCACGCGATCCGGCGTGAAACTGGCATAGGCTTTGTAAAAATCACCCTCGCCTTCCTCCATGAAATGGGGGTTGAGCCGCGCCAGCTCCAGGGCATTCTCGAAATTCCGCGTCAATTGCTTTTGAAAGCGAATCGTCACTTTGAACTCGCGGTTGGTTTTCCTGGGATTAAGGATGTTTTCCAGTTTTTCCTGTTCAATCATCTCGCGTGCGTTCATGGAACCCGCATTATACTCCAGAAGCGCCCCGAAATAAAGAGGTTGACGGGCCGTACGCGCCCGGCCGGCCGTTTTGCCCCTTCAGCAACTCCCCAACTTTCCAACTCCCCAACTCTCCAACTTTCCAACTCCCCAACTCCCTTCAACTTACCCCGGACTCAACGATACAATCGTCGTGTCGATCACCTTGCGCCCCCGCTCGCCAAAATCCACCAGCAGGCGATGGGTGTCAATGCGTTTTTCGATCCGTCCGCGGCCGAATATCGGGTGTGTCACCATCTCTCCGGAAACTTCTTCGCGCTCCGTTTTTTCTGTAGCGGGCGCCGCGGCACTGACCTCCTCCGGCGCATACGCGAAACGGTAAAGGTGAGGAGGAAGATTGGAAATAAAGGGTGAAAGGCGGTCCGATCCAGTGGAGACGATCAGGTGATGAATGGCGCGCGTGGAAGCCACATAAAAGAGACGCCGTTCTTCTTCCCATTCCGCCAACCCCTTGCGCAAAAAGAAGGGCAGGTAGGTGGGATTGACACCCGCGGCGATGACGGTCTTGAACTCGAGGCCCTTGGCGTTGTGCATGGTCAGTAAAAAGGCATCAACCGCGTCATTGCGGTCCGAGGAAAACGCATCCACACTGATGCGGTCCAGCAAGTCGTGAATACGGGCATCCGGCTCGTTTGCTTCCCAATTGCGCACAAACTCCACCAGCTCATCCAGGTTCAGGAGTCGCTCTTCCTCTTCCCGCCGCTGCAGGATTTCGCGGTAGCCGGAAAGGTTCAGCAAAGAACCCAGCAGATCGGCGTAACCGGAACGCGGCGGATCCTGGACCAGCTCTTCAATCCGGCGCAGGAACGGTCTGGACCTGGCTTTCTGGGGCATGGAGACAAACAGGGTATCCAACAGGGAACGGTTGCTGTTTCGCGCTTCATCTTCCAGTTGCTCCAGGGTCTTCGGTCCGATCCCCAGGGGGAAACTGTCAGCCAAACGCCTGAAGGCCAGGTTATCGTCTCTGTTTGTGGCCAGGCGCAGCACGGCCAACCCATCCCGGACCTCTTTGCGGTCAAAGAATCGCTGGCCTTTCAAAATGCGAAAGGATACCGCCCCACGCGCCAGAGCGGTCTCCAGGGCCAGTGATTGTGAATTAATGCGATAAAGAATCGCCACGGGCAGGCGTTCAGGATGTTTTCGTTTCCACAAACGGATCAGGTTGGTGATTTTGTCGGCTTCTTCCTGCTTGGAAATGGAATGCAGGATATGGACCGGCGGTCCATCCTTGCGTTCGGTCCACATCGATTTCCGGCGCCGTTCCCGGTTCATGCCGATCACGTGGTTGGCGAAATCCAGGATGGGACCGCAAGATCGATAATTCTGCTCCAGTTTGATCACCCGCGTACCGGGAAAATCATGCTCGAAATCGGCCAGGAAACGGATGCTCGCACCGCGCCACGAATAGATGGCCTGGTCATCGTCCCCCACCACGGTTACACCCTGGCGGCGATGGGCCAGCAGGCGAACCATTTCGTATTGATTGGGATTGGTATCCTGAAATTCGTCGACGACGACGTAATGAAAGCGGTCGTTGTAATACCTCAACAACTCGGGATTGCTTTGCAGCATCTTGACCGGAAGAGAAACCAGATCTTCGAAATCCCAGACCTGTTCTTTGGACTGGAATTCATGGTAGCGGCGGAAAAGATCGATCTCTTCTCCGGAGAAACCCCGGTCCTCCAGCAAATCCGGATTGTTGGGATACAGCGAGTTCATCTTGGCCCAGTTGATCCGCCGGCGCAACTGATCGCGCTGATCCCGGGTCAATCCGGGCGCGTACCGCCTTACCAGGCGCTCAAGAACCTTTTGCTGATCGCCATCATCAATCACGGCCCATTCCGGTCCGAATCCCATCTCTCTACCGTTTTCCCGCAAAATGCGCAGACCCAGTGAATGAAAAGTGGAAATCGTGTAGCGGGCGGCCCTGATTCCCGTCAGCTGCTCAATCCGCGCTTTCATCTCCGCGGCGGCCTTGTTGGTAAACGTAACCCCGAGAACACTTCCCGGGGACAGGCCCTTCTCCTTAACCAGATAGGCGATTTTATGGGTGATCACACGGGTTTTCCCCGAACCGGCCCCGGCCACGACCATGAGGGGGGAGTCAAAGTAAAGCACCGCCTCCCGCTGCTGCGGGTTCATCTCACCGAGCCAGTCAATCGGCATGGCGGCGTTGAATCATGGGGACGAATTTCACGGGGATCAGGTTGGTGCGTTTCAGACGTCCGTCGGCTTCTTTCTCGATCAGGATCAATTCCTGGACCTGGCGCGAGAAACTGACGGGAATCACCATTCTCCCCCCGACGGCCAATTGACGGATCAACGGCTCCGGGATATGGTCCGGAGAACAAGTGACAATAATGCCCTCATAGGGAGCGTGCTCCGCCCAGCCCAGAAAACCATCGCCGGTCTTGAAGAAAACGTTGTCGTACCCCAGCGAACGAATGCGTTCCCCGGCCTTCTGCGTCAGCCTCTCGTAGATATCGATGGTATAAACCTGTTTCACCAATTCCGCCAGAATCGCCGCCTGGTATCCGGACCCGGTGCCGATTTCCAACACCTTTTTCCGCTCGTCCGGAGCGATGGCCGCAGTCATGATCGCGACGGTATATGGGCGGTTCACGGTCTGCCCCTCATCAATCGGCAGCTCCACGTCCGCATAGGCCTGCTCTCTGTGCAGGGGAGCCACGAATAAATGACGGGCCACGCGATTAAAGGCGGCCAGAATGCGCGGATCCACGATTCCCTTGGCCAGGATCTGCTCCCGCACCATGCGTTGACGGCTTTCCATTGCCGTTTCGGCGGTCACAACCGCACCCAACATCGGCAACAGGAGCAACAGCAAGGCAGAACGTCTCATGCAACTATTGTAGCAGAAACACCCCGTGAGGCAAGCGCGCGGTTCTAACCCCGCTGGAAATCCGCAAAGTGGATGTCGTGCTCTTCCAGGGTGCGCGCGATAATGCGGTTGATCCGGGCCAGGGTCAGGTTGTAGTTGATGATGGATTGCAACGCCTGGGCCTGGGCATTGGCGTAATCGCGCTGGTAATTGAGAACCTGGTAATTCGTGGACATGCCCACGGACAATTTCTTTTCTTCCGCCTTCAGTTTCTGCTCCTGAAGTTCAAGCGCGATCTGGTTGGATTCCACCAGCTTGCGGTTGGCTTCCATTTCCTTTAACGCCAGTTTCAATTCCGAGAATATCGTATTCTCGACATTCTGCAGGTTGAGCAGCGCCCGCTTCAGGTCGATACGGGCCTGAGCCAGGCGCGCCTTTTCGCCGGAAAGCCCCAGTGGGATTGAGAGTGTAAGTCCGATCGAGTAATTGCGATACAGATTCGAAACCACTTCTTCCAACGCGTCCATGACATCCTTGCTGATCACCCCGATCACGGGGCGGTTCAGATCGAACGGAGAAGAGTCCGGGGCAAAAATAAACTGGTCGCCGCCACGGCCGGTGGTATAGTAGGACGCCGTCAGCTGCAAGTCGGGCAGCGTCTGGTTGCGGGCGTACTTCACCCGGATGTCATGGCTTTCCAATTCGATGCGGGCCTGAAGGATATCGGGGCGGTTTTCCAGCGCCTGCTGCAGAAACGCGTTGAAGTCCAGGCTCATGGTGCGGACCTGCGGAGAATCCGTCGGCACAAGGATCTCAGCGGACTGGCTGATATTGAGGATCTTCTTCAGCTGCTCTTCCGCATTCAGGATGTTTTTTTCGGCTTCCAGCAACTGACTTTCATAGGAAGCAACTTCCGCCTTGGCCTCGAGAATGTCGATCCTGGCGGCGGCTCCGACGCGCACCTTTTTCTCGTTCTGGCTCAACAGGTCGCGGGCGCGCAGCAACGACTTCTTTTTGGCATCCAGGTTCTGGTGAGCGTAAACAAGGTTCCAATACGCTTCCTCAACCTGGTAAACCAGATTGATCAATGCCTGCTTCAGGCCGAGATCGTTTTTGCGGTACTCGTTGGTCGCGATGTAGATATCCTTCTTGGTGGCCAGGGTACCGAAATTCTTCAGCAGGGGCTGGCTGATCGACAGGGTCAGGGTGGAATACAGCGCGGGGTTGATGGTGGTGAACGCGCTGTTACTGGTGGAGCGGGAATTCTGCAGTGAGACGTTCAGGGTGCCTCCCAGGGCGATCTGCTGCGACAGGCCGACATTAAAAGTATCGCTGCCCTGTTTCTCCACATCGGCACCACTGAGTATGCCACTGGAGGGACGATTGGTTTCACGCCGCTGGTACTCAAAGTTCAGGTTGGGCGTGAATATCGCCCGGCTGGATCTCAAGGACTCCCAGAAGTAGTCCCGGTTCTGGATCTCGATCTTCAGATCCAGGTTATTGTCCAGAGCCGTCACAACGGCATCTTGAAGGCTGAGTTCTTTTCTTTCCGTTTGCGCCGACAATCCCGCGTGTATGCCGAGAATCAGCAAACAAAAAAGCGCCGATTTCAATGCTTTCATTCAGGACCTCCGTTTCACAGATACATACGAACGGGGCGGGGAAAAGTTCTAAAGCATGTCACAAGGGGACATTCGTGTCCCGGGTTATGACGCGGCGCTGCTGGGCGCAACCGTCCAGCCGCACCCCGTCTGCGACGATCACATGGTCCAGGCGGGTGCCGGCGCTGATCTCGGCATCGTCCCAGATAATGCAGCGCTTGAGTCGCGAGGTCCTGTGGACGCGGCTGCGACGGGACCAGGCAGCGGATTCGGGAAGTCCCGCGTACTCCAGGTAATCAAACTGGGCCTGATGATAGAGCCCGGGGGTACCGAGATCCAGCCAGATCCCCGAGTAATCCAGCAGACGCACACGCAATCCCGATCGGTCGAGCGAATCAAAGAAACTGTCCTCGCGGACCTGAGAAAGGAACCGCCGGGAGAAAAGGCCGACACCGCAATACATGCGGTCGCCGGCACGAAAGGCGGCACGGGTGCCCCGGTACCATCCGGATTCCCCGTCCACCGCCTTGTAGGCCGCCACAGTCCGCCGCCGTACCAGCAATACGCCATCGCAGGGAAAACGGTGAAATTCCCGCCATATCTCGTCCAGGGGGATGCGCATAAAAACATCGCCGTTTACGGCCAGCAGGGGTTTTGCGGACACGGCCCTGGGATCCGCGAGGATCCGGCTGCCGCTCAATTGACGCTCTTCCAGGAAACGGACACGCGTCTCATCCTGCAGGCAGAAACGGATATCACCTCCACGGTAATGCAGGTTCACAAAAACCGCGTTGACATTTTCCGCCGGCAACTGGCGGACCAGGAGGCGGATCAAGGGTACATCACCCAGGGGGAAAAGGGGTTTGGGCCGTACCAGGCTCAACGGCCGGGCGCGAAATCCGAGGCCCGCCGCCAGGATGAACGCGTCAACCCTTGCCGGACTCATGGCGCGATTGCGGGAAAAGCATGTCTCCGGTCCCGCCGCCGGCGAGGAAGAGGGTTCGGTAGTTGGCGGTTATGTAGTCTTCTTTCCTGAATCCCATGTCCAGGGCCAACCGATCAATTGCGGACGGCTCCCCCTCGATCTCGATGAAATTCCCGGCAGGCGTCTCATCCAGCATCACATGCACCCCGCGGCCTTCCAGAATCTCGCGGAACTTCTCATACGTAAATACAACCTCGAACCCACTGTTTTCCAGGATCAGGCGCGTGGCGTCAAAATCCGATACCAGGACCTCCGTTTCGCGCCGCACTTTGTATCCCGGGTGATCCCGGCCGGGCGCGGAGGGAGCCTTCGCGGTCAGCACGTTCCGGACACCTCCCCGGCGCAGGCGCAACAGGCACCGGCGGCGGGCCAGGTCTTTGTCGCGAGTATCAAAGACGAGATTCAACTCATGAAAACGGGGTACCGCCACGCGAAACCCCAGAGAGAACAAATCGGATCGCAACCTGCCGACTTCGCCGACCGCAAGCTTGATTTCGATTTCCTGCATTTCCATGACGCCCGAACCGCCCCCCAGGGATTGTTGATCAGGCATCTCAATAGTCCCGCGCGCCGATAAAATCGACCATGCCCAGCAGTGAATGGCGGAAAGTGGAATCCGGAAGTTCAACCAGAAAATCGCGGCATTCCCCGGAGAGTTGCGCAATCCGGTCTTCCACCTCATGCAGCACCCCGGAACTGCGCAACAACTCCTCCACCGCGGAATAATCACGCACCTGAATCAATCTCCGGGTCCGGCGCTTCTGCTGCTGCAGCAATAGAATCACGGGCAGGGTGATCTTGCCTTCCTGCAAATCCCTGAAGCGGTCTTTTCCCGACCCGGGAGAGATGATGTCGATCAGGTCGTCGCGGATCTGAAACAACACACCCAGCGCGTTTCCGAACGCGGCAAAGGCATCCGCGTCCGCCGGCAGCGGGGCCGGAAGAGAGGCCGAGATACGGGCGATGCCGGCAAACAGCGCGCCGGTTTTCATCGAGATGATCTCCATGTACGTGCCCAGACCGGTATCCAGGTCATTCTGATGGTCGAGTTCCAGCATCTGGCCTTCGATCATCTGGGCGGCGACATCCATTGCCACGCTGACAGCCACGCCGCGACCGGTTGCATTCAGGCCCCGGAACGCATTGACAAACAAGTGGTCTCCCCAGAGAATCGACATCTGGTTGCCTTCATCCATGTTCAGGGAGCGGCGGCCCCGGCGCATGGTTGAATGATCCATGACGTCATCATGGATCAGGCTGGAGAGGTGCAACATCTCCATTTCCGTGGCGATGCGCACCAGTTGCGGATCGCGGCAATCCCGGGCGCCGGCCAGCAGGAACATGAGGGTGGGACGAATGAGCTTGCCGCGATTTACCGGCGACTTGTGCAGGATCCGTTTGACCGTTGGCAGGGGATCACTGAACTTCTCTTCAATCACGCGGTATATCGCCGTCAACTGGTCTTGAACCGGAGCCTGAATCTCGGGCAAATCCATCTGCATATTCTAGCACCCGGCGGCGATTGTTGTAAACCCGGATATGGCCTCATATAATCAACCCATGGTTACACACAACGTGATCCGCTTCTCAACCGACACCCGGCAGCAGGTAATCGACATCACGGCGCGGGTGGAACAGGCTTTGGAAAAGAGCAAGCTTGCAGACGGCATGGTGTTGATTTTTGTCGTGGGTTCGACAGGTGCCCTTTCCACCATTGAATTCGAACCGGGACTGCAGCAGGATTTCCCCGAATTGATGCAACAAATGATCCCCGCGGAAAAAGAATACCGGCACAACCGGACCTGGGGGGACGGCAATGGACATTCTCACCTGCGCGCCACATTACTGGGGCCGGCGCTGACGGTACCCGTTGTCGACGGCAGATTGGTCCTCGGCACCTGGCAACAGATCGTGTTCCTGGAATTTGACAACCGCCCCCGGGAGCGCAGATTGATGTTGCAGTTCATCGGCGAAGCTTCCGAGGCGTAATCTCACCCCCATTCCGCGCATCGATCGCCCGTCCGTCCAGATCAATCATGGATGTAGCCAGGTCGGCGGTCAGGCAGGAATGAACCGGCAGAACCGCCAGAAGATCTCCCGGCAGGAAACGGGCCGCCCGCTTCCTGCCCAGGTGAACAATGCCGTGTTCCTGGCTCAACGCGCGCACCCATGCCCCCAGAAAGGGCCTGGGCCAGGGATCCGCGTCATGATAAGCCGCCACCAGCCCGTAGCAATCGTCCCCTTCCGCGGCGGCGATGCTTTCCGCCGACAAGTGAACCTTGCCGCCATGAAGCACCACTTCCCCGCGGCGGGGGTAACTGCCGATCACAGGACAGACCAGGCGTACGGCGATATCCTGCAGGCGACAACTCCCGAGGCGATACTGCATGACATCGTAAAACACAAAATTTCCGCAGCGCACCTCATCGACACCGGAGAAATCATTACAAACGCTACAGGCCGGCGTGTCTCCAACCGAGATCTCCATCAACGGTCCGCCCAGATCACGGATTTTCCCGCGTAACGCGCGCATCATCTCGAGGCTTTCCCGGTGACAGTGGCGGATTCCGGAGGCGTTCCCTGCTGAGTATGTATGTCCCGCATGCGTGAGTAGTCCGCGCGCGCGCATCAGCGGTTGACGCGCAATACGCCGGAGCAGTTTCATGACCGCGGCGCTCTCCTGCGCGATCAGGCCGCAACGGTTCGCTCCGGTATCAATCTTGATCCAGATTTCCAGCGGACGTTTCAGCAGAACACCCACCCGGTCGATTGCGGCCGGGTGATCCACCAGCAGATGCAACTTGAGATCAGCAGGCCAGTCATTGATCACGGGGACTTCGTATGGATTGGCAGGCAACGCGATCATCACGTCCCTCCATCCGTCCGCGATGAAACGGGCCGCCATATCCACCGAGGATACGGTGATTGCTTCCACGCCCTCCTCGCGAAACCAGCGACCCACTTCAAGCGACTGGTGAGTCTTGAAATGAGGCCGCAACCGGACATTCAACCGGGCAAACTTCCGCTTCATGCGCCGGATATTGCTCCGGGCGATCACGGAGTGGACCATCAGGGTCGGTCGGGTAATGGACATGTCGGCTCCGCCTGCGAATATATCATGCCCGCGGAAACGGGTTCAACCTCAGTGCGGATTGCAATTCCGTTTTCACTCGCCTATAATGGCGCCGGAGTGGATTCTTGAACGAATCACCTGAAACACGAGCCGGAACCGCCTGGCTGAAACGGATTCAGCAACACCTTCCCGGCTTTCAAGGCTATGAAGATGCACGGATCCGATCCGGTGAAGATGAGCGCCTGCGCAACCACCTGGCCGGGATTGTCGCCAAAGGCATCTCCCGCCTGGAACAATTCGTCATCCTGGCGGCGAATGAAAAACGCCTGGATCTATTATCTGATTTCGAACAGATGATCACGGGGCTGCAGACCCTGCGCCGAGAACTGGAAACCGCGGCGGAATCCGCGGATGAAGACCTGGAAATCGATTGCGAATCGATATCCGAATGCCACCGGGAAGATTTTGAATTGATCGAAAGCCTGAACGCATTCACGGACCGCATCGAACACTTTGAAGCCCCTTTACCTGAACGCAACGATGTATTGTTGTTGCTGAAAACGCTGGACCGGCTTCTGCTGCGGACAGGAGAGCGAAAGAAACGCTGGGGCGGAACGCGCGCCGACCCGGAAAGCGCAGATGGTTAAGCCCCTTCAAACAGGCAGCGGATCACGTTCATGACTGAACGAGCGTTTCCGCCACTCAGAACATTCACCTGTCCCCAGTGCGGAGTCCCGCTGAATCCCGACCAGCCGGATTGTTTTTTTGCCTGCACCCATTGCGGCAGTTCCCTGTTCCTCGACCTGGAAGCGCTGATGCCCGTCGCCACATGTCAGGTCATGATCCCCCCCGCTGAAGCACCGTTGCATGTGCGCCGCCACCTGGCGGACCTGGCGCTTGAAAAGAACATCGAGCTGAGTGATGTGGATCTGATATTTCTGCCTTTCTGGGAAAAACAGAATGACAGCCGTCTGATACGAGCCTCTGCGGCGTTTCCGCAACCCGATCTGAAAAACCCGTCTGTTTCTCGGGAAATCTTTCTTCCCGAAACCCTGCCGGCCGGGAGCGAAATCATGCCCATCGACACGCAACCGGATCCGCAGGCCGAACCCCGCCTGCTCTACCTCCCTTTTTACCGAGTCAAGGTAACACGGCCGGAACAGCACGGCCTTTTTCTATGCAGCGCCGTGTCCGGGACGGTGTATGGCCCATCCATCACGCAGGAGCCGGATCCGAAAGTGGCCGGGTTATTCCGATCCTACGCGGGCATCTTCCTGACGGCGCTGGCGGTCAGTGTCTGTATCAATCCGCCCGGGGTGGTCCTGGCCCTGAACGCGTTCCTGTTCCCGGCGGCATACCTGGTCGGCCGCATGCTGATTGAGAGTTCCGCGCGCCAATGAACGCGATTGTACTCAACTGTACCCATTGCGGCGGACCGCTTCACCTGGCCCCGGGCCAATGCCTCTGCCGCTGCCCATACTGCGGCCATCCGTATTTTCTCGACCATGGCATGCCTCCCGCCGTCGTCCTGGCCGATGAATTAACCGCAGCGGAAGCCCGCAACGCCGTGCTGAGCGCGTTGCGCGATACCCGCATTGAGTCCGGCTTCCGCAAAAAAACATTTTTCGAACGCGCAACCCTTTATTATATCCCCTTCAATGAAGTTCGCGGCATCAAGGCGGGCTGGATTGCGGCGGACCCGCAGAACAGCGGCCGCGACGCTTTTTCCGTCCAATCATTTGAATACATTGAACCGGCCAATGATTTATCGACGCTCTATCTGGACGTACTCGACCGCAATGTCGTCGAAACCGCGATGCTGAAAGCGCGCCAGGTGCCGTTTCAGCCCGCCGAAATGCGCAGCCGGGGGATCGTCCTGCCCGCACAGACAAAACCGCCCAGTCGGCCGGCTGCAGGGATCCCGGACCTCAGGGATACAATCGAGACACACCTGCGCCTGATCTACCTGCCGGTCTGGGAAATCGCCTACAGTTTCCGGGGCATGGTGTTTCACAGTTATTGCTCCGCCGTTGACGGGGCTGTGATCCTGGTCAACGGTTTGCGAAACCACCGCCGTAAACTCGCGTTGTCGCTGCTCGGCTGCTTTTCTCTGGCCCTGCTGCTCGGTCGAACCATGCGCTTCGCCCTGCGGCTGCTTTTCGGGATCCGCTTCGGTCCGATCCCCGTACTGAGCGCCGCGGTCCTTCTGGCCGGAGTGACCCTGTTGTGGGCGATCCTGTTTCCTTATCTTTGGCGCCTGTACGCGTTCCGGGAAGAGATCCGTATCTCCGGTGCGTACACCGCCACACGCACCATCAATTACCGCGAAAACGGCCTGCTGCGATTCAGCCGCCGCCTCGTTTCCAGGCTGTCGAGAGAAAACGAATCCGGATTCGAACCATGAAGCTTCTGAGTCTGAAGTGTCCCCGTTGCCGTGGGGACCTGGAGGGAGAAAACAACAACCGGGTATTTTTCTGCCGCAACTGCCGGGTCGGCATCGACTTCAGCCACAGCCGCGAAAAAGAATTTCCCCTGGATTTTGCAGCACCCGCAATCAACCGGCCCGAGTCTTCACGGTATTTTGCGTTCTGGTTGTTCCAGGCCGCTTATCCTATCCATTCTGAAGCGCAAAAGAAAATCCCGGGGCGTACCGTCCACTTCTGGGTACCGGCTTTCTTTATCAAGAACACCAGTTATTTCGGCGATATCGGCTGGTATTACACCAATCGCGGTATCACGCCGCGAATGGAAAACTGCCGAAAGCTCAAACTGTTCCCGGCGGATCGGGGCGAAAAACATGCCGCAATCTATCCGGAGATCTACGCAACCCGGCTTGAAGCGGAAGCATCACAGGCGGTCGCAGAGATTCGCATCCTATCGACCCGCCTGGTCTGGATCCCATTCTACGAAAACAAGCGCGAATTCATCGACTCCATCCTGGGCTGGTCTTATCCTTTCGGAGCGCTGATATAATCAACCAGATTGCCATGCCGGAAAGTTGACTTTTCCCGGAGCCAAGCTTAGAATCGGACCAGGATTCACGCATTGCAAACTGTCGCAATTGCATTTTTGGAGTCGTCAAAATGGAAAAACGCCAAGTCATTATTGTCGGTTCAGGACCTGCGGGACTGACCGCCGCCATTTACACGGCACGTGCCGGATTGAACCCCCTGGTTTTCGAAGGATACCAGGCGGGGGGCCAACTTATGATCACCACGGAAGTGGAGAACTTCCCCGGATTCACCGAGGGCATCACCGGGCCGGAACTGGTTGCCAATTCACGCGCCCAGGCCGAGCGTTTCGGCGCTGAATTGCGGACGGAGGACGTGACCCGGGTACAACTGGCCGCAGGCGATCAACGCATCTGGGTTGAAGATGAAGAATACCGGTCGCCGGTGCTGATCATTTCCACCGGCGCCAGGGCCAATCTGTTGGGGCTGGAAAGTGAAAAACGCCTGATGGGACGCGGAGTCAGCGCCTGCGCCACCTGTGACGGCTTCTTTTTCCAGGACAGGAAAGTGGCCGTTGTGGGCGGGGGTGACAGCGCCATGGAAGAAGCCGTTTTCCTGACCCGCTTTGCCAGTGAAGTCCATATTATTCACCGCAGAGACGAATTCCGCGCTTCCCATTACATGGTGGAACGGGCGCGAAAAAACGAGCGCATCCGCTTCATCATGAATGCCAGGGTGGATGAAATACTTGGAGAGGACCGGGTTTCGGGAATCCGCCTTACCGACACACATACCGGCGAAGCCCGTGAAATCCCCTTCGACGGCGTGTTCATCGCCATCGGCCATACTCCCAATACCGCGCTTTTCAAAGGGCAGCTGGATCTCGATCCCAAAGGCTATATCATTACGGCCAGAGAAAAAACCAACCAGACCCGCACCAATGTGGCCGGGGTATTCGCCTGTGGAGACGTTCAGGACCCCCATTACCGCCAGGCGATCACGGCGGCCGGCAGCGGCTGCATGGCCGCCCTGGACGCCGAACACTACCTGGAGTCATTGGGAAACTGATTCCGGGCGCATGCCGTGAAATCGAGGGGTGAGGCTGAAACCCGGCTTGGTTTTCAGTTGATCGCCCGCGCAAAACCTTTTCTGGCTGCATGGCTGCTGCTTGTTTCCCTTGGAGTACTGGCCCGGAATCGCCCGGATCCGGAACTGGACTGGAAGGAAACACAGAACTCGCGCTTCATCGTTGTATTTCCCGCCGGATACGAAAGCCAGGCCGTCGACATCGCCGCAACCGCCTTGCAACAGTACAACCGGCTGGTCGCCTTGTGGAATGTTTCCATAAACGAGAAGATCCGTTTGCTGCTGGCTCCCGATTCCGATGTGGCCGGAGGCTCCATCTTTCTCTTCCCCTATCCCGCCATCCGCATCGACCTGGCGCCGCCATCTCCGGATTCACGGCTGAGCGGCGGCGAAGAGCCCTGGCTGGACAAAGTACTGGCCCATGAATTGACGCGCTTGTTGCTGATCACCAAATCATCATCCTTTTTCAAAACCCTGCGCCGGATGATCGGTCCCATCCCGTTCACTTTTCCCATGCTGCAGTACCCGTCATGGCTGCATGAGGGCCTCGCCATCTACAGTGAGTCTCTGATCTGCCCCTCCGGACGCCTGAACACCCCGGACTACCGGCGCATGTTTCAGCACATCGCAGCGGAAGGCGGTTTCCAGGATTTTCTTTCCCTGCGCGGTTCTCCCTCGCGCTGGCCGGGACCGGTCACCAGGTTTCTCTATGGAGCCGAGCTCTTCCGCTTCCTGGCGGAACGTTACGGGCGCGAGTCTCTGCAGCAACTGGTTGAACACCTCAGCCGCGTCCCCATCTCATTGGGTATTTCGCTGCGTTTTCAGCATGTCTTCCACATGCGCCTGAAAAAAATCTGGCGCCAATTCGGGATCGCGGCGAGCCGGGCGGAAAAAAGTGACCTTTGCCTGCAACCATTGACCCGAGACGGCTGGATCAAGCAATATCCCGAGGTCCTGAACCCGGACAGACTGGCCTGGGTGTTCAACAACTACCGGTCTCGTCCGGGAATCCGCGTGCTGGACCGGAAAAGCGGACAGGTGAAATGGATACTCCGCCGCTGGGGAATCTCCAGCCTGGCTTATGACAAGCACCATAACCGGCTGTTTTATTCCGCTCCGGAAGTGTTTCGCTCATTCCGCCGGGTCTCGGACATCTACTCCTGGCTGCCGGAAAGCAATGAAAGCCGGCGCTGGAGCCGGGGCAAGAGCCTGTTTCATCCCCACCCTTTTCCCGACGGCTCAGGCCTTGTATGCATTTGCCGGAATCAAGACAAATTCCGCCTGGCCAGACTGGACGCGCCGATGGCGGAACCGCGGTTGCTTTCGACAGAGTTCATCGGCTTGGCGCATCCGCGGGTTTCACCGGACGGAAATCAAGTGGCTGTCGCGATCAAACTGCGGGATATGAATTGGGGAATCGCCCTGTTCACCCCGACAGGAGAAATGAAGTTCATCATCCGCATCGCCGGAAAGCGCTGCAGTGTTCCACGTTGGCTCGACAGTCAGCGCCTGGCCTTCGTACTGTCGGGACGGAAGAGCAGCACCGCGGCCATCGCAGACCTCTCGAGCCGGAAAGTACAAGTGATTCCAGGGCCCGGCAGCGCGGAAATCCGCTATCTGGCCGCCCTTGACCAGGACAGCCTGCTGGCTGTGTTTCTGAACGCGGGGGGAGAAGATCTCGCCGTGATTCCCATCGCTGAGATCGGGCAGGAACTGGCCGGTACCGAGTGGATCTCACCGAGTGCGCATCCCGGCCCGGAGGCCGTCAACAGCGGACGCAGATACAATAAGTGGCGGGAATTGGCGCCCCGCTTCATATCCCCCGATGCAGGCTACGCCGAGAAAGAGGTCCAGTTCGGAGCCCAGGTCGGCGCCAGGGACCTTCCCGGCCGCCACGAATACCGGGCAAGGGCGCTTTACGGCCTGAAAACCCGGCGCTGGAATACCGACCTGAGCCTGATGGTGGGCACGCTCCATCCGCGCATCATCCTGACATGGCGCAACGAACACCTGGTATTGGAAAACCGGATCCTGGGGGATTTCATCCAGACCAACACCTTTCTGAACCTGGAAGCGCAATTCCCGCTGGTCGTGCGTCGCCACTATCGCTGGGACCTGGGGCTGGGCGTCCACGTCAACCGCATCGCAGACCGCAGCTTCCTGCATGCTCCGGATGAAAGCGTGAACCTGAACGGATTTACCTTGACGTTGCTTAGCGAATCCGACCAACGATACTACGACGCGTTTACCCGCACGGATGGCGGACGATTTCTCTTGACGGCATCCTGGGATCTGGGGCTGGGGAATTCTTCTGCGGTTCAATCCCTGGCACTGGACTGGAGGCGTTACATTTCCCTGCGCCATCCCAATGTATTGGCGATTCGCCTGGCTGCCGCCCACTCGTGGGGAACGGCTCCGCGCCTGTTCTACATGGGAGGAGCGCGCGCGCCCGGCCGCACCGGGCTGATTGAAGGCGGCCTGTTCTCTTTATTGCGCGGTTACCCGGCCGGATATTCCTCGGGGTTTGGAGGATGGCAACTCAATATCGAAACCCGGTTGCAGATCATGAAAATCGAACGCGCCTTGCCGGTCGGTCCCAGTTTTCAACGCCTGTACATGTCGCTTTTCTGTGATATCGGCAACACGTGGACAGAGCGCCTGCACATCAGCCCGATGGTTTCATGGGGAGCGGAAATGGGCGTGCTGCTGCACATGGGAGGATCGATGGAAGTCGCGCTTGGAATGGCGGTGAGCCGCTCCCTCCCCGCCAACCCCACGATTTATTTCCGAATCGGCGAATCGTTTTAGTAAAAACTCCCCAACTTTCCAACTTTTCAACTTTTCAACTCTCCAACTCCCCAACTTTCCAACTCCCCAACTCTCCAACTTTCTTCCTACATCCTCGGTTCCGAAAGCACATACTCCCTGCGGCTGAACACGCGGACAGCCGCCGCCATGAACACCACGGTCAGAAAAAGCAGAACCAGAACCGCATGCAACGGCGGCGAGGGCTCCAGTTGAAACATCAGGAACCCTTCACCAGCCGATTTGTATGGCAATAATGATTTGACGTAGTGACTGATGGTCAGGTGCTGGGTGGAGCCGGGGATGAATTGCACGATGTATTCCCAGCCGAAAATATAGATGATGCCCGCAATCACCGGTTTCTTCAACAGCGTCCCGAGCAGAACAAAAAGGCCGGTATAAGCCAGCGTAGCCAATCCCGCCGCAAGCAGGTACTTCCCCAGACGCACGCTTCCCTGAGCGCTGAAAACATAATCCTTGAACCCCAGCAAGAAACTGACCAGCATGGCAAAGATCACAATCATCAGGGAAATCGCCGCCTGCACCCCCGCCTTTCCGCTCAGCAAAGCACTCTTTTTCACCGGGCGCGTGGTCAGGAACACCAGGGTGCGCTGGTCGACCTCATCGCCAACGCATGAACTGCCACCCAGCAGGCCCATCAACGGAATATAAAGGGTGAACAGGAAGGGAACCGCCATCTGGCGGAACAGTACCGGGCCGATTTCCGTACCCGCGCTTCCCGCTGACACCATCGTGGCCGCCAGCAACACCAGAACGGGGATAAACGCCGTTCCCAGAAGCAGCCAGGTACGGCGGTTGCGCAGGCTGAGGCGGGCGAAAAACCCGAATACCACTGCGAATGAAGCCGCGAATGACATCACTTTCTCCCCACCAGATAGTTGAACACCGCCTGCAGATTGTCATCCGCCGAGGTGATTTCCTGGATCTGCAGATGATCGGTCACCACGAGCCGGTTCAGGCGGTCAAAGAAATGGTCGCGATGGTCTGTTTTGAACACCACTTTCTGCGCCGCGTTGTCAAAGTGAACCGTGAGCACATGAGGATCCTGCGCAAACCGGGCCGCGATATTGCGGAATTGAGGCGTACACACCGACACCATGTGCGGATGAGAATCCAGCAGGCCGCGAATTTCCTGGATATCTCCCTCGGCCAGGATTTCGCCCTGGTGAATCAGGACGATGTTGTTGGTCATGGCTTCGACCTCCGGCAGCACGTGCGAAGACACGATGACGGTGCGGCCGCGGGAAGCGAAGTCGCGGATCAATTCCGTGATGCGCACCCGCCAGAGCGGATCCACGCCCTTGAGCGGCTCGTCCAGAATCACCAGTTGCGGCTCATGAAGAATGGCGGCGGCGATCTTCAAACGCTGGCGCATACCCAGGCTGTAGGCGGAAATCAATTTCCCGGCCACCTCATCCAACCCGACCTGGTGCAGGGCGGCTTGCGCCACATCCCGGGCTTCCGGTGTGGAATACCCATGCAAGCGGGCCAGGAATCTCAGGTAGTCCCCGCCGTTTACACCACGATAATAGGCGTCGTTTTCGGGGCAGAAACCCACCTTGTGAAACAGGGCGGGGTTGTTGAAAACCGGCTGGTCAAAGATCCGGATATCGCCCCGGTTTGGCTTCAACTGTCCGGACGCAAGGCGCAGAAATGTGGTTTTCCCGGCGCCATTCGGTCCCAGCAGCCCATGCACACCGGGCATCAGGCGCAGGTTGATATCGGAAACCCCGAGAATATTGCCGTACCACTTGGACAGGTTTCTGGCTTCCAGTACGGGTTCCAATTCAGACCTCCACCCTGCGGATTCGCAACAGCGTCCATCCCAGCGCCAGCAGGCTGATCAAGACAACCAGGAGCGGAGCCGTCCAGAGGGGGACATCCATTACCGCTTTCGTGCCGAAGAGAAAGGCCGCCAGATGGCGCAGGGTCCGTTCCGGAGAAAGCAAACCCAGGGCGGAATGCTTGAACACCAGGCCGGACAGAATCCCCGCCAGCATATTGGTCAGGAAGTAAAAACCCACATAGCCCACAACCGCGAGCCGCGTATTCGCTGTGAAGGAAGAAAACAGCAGCATCAGGGACGCCATGGCCATGGAGGCCAGCAACGGGTAAACCAGCACCGCCCCGAGAGTGGGCAGGCCCAGGCTCCACGATCCGCTGAACAACAGCTTGGCCAAAACCAGCAGCAGGGCCGGGACCAGGGAAAACATGAGCAGGTAGAACATGACCACGGCCAACTTGCCCGCCAGGTAGTCGGCCCTTTTCAGCGGTCGGGACAGGTAGAGTTGAATGGAGTTGAATTTCAAATCCGCTGAGATCAGGTCGGATCCGACGTAGACGCTCAACAGAAACATTACGAAAATCAACCCGCTGCGGGTGAAGAACATATCGAAAAACTGGGCGTTATCGTTGATCAGGCGGGTGATCTCGTCCAGAAATTTTAATTCAGGCTTGGTGGCGACATAAACGGCGATCAGGAAAAACAGGAAAGGAAAAGCCGAAAAAAAGAAAAGCAATTTGGCACGCTTTTTCTCTTTCACCTGGCGGATACCCTGAACCGCGATCGGAAGCCAGGGCAGGCGTCTGGACGCCAGCACGCCTTCCCAGCCGCGATATCCACGTTCTTTAACGGGCACGGGATTCTCCTATGGCAGTCACGAATGCATCCTCCAAAGTAATACGGCTGGGCCGGAAATGACGGATCTGCACGCCCGCTTCCATGGCGATCGCAAACAGGCTCATGCGTGGAAAATCGGCCGGCAGGTAAAGGCGCAGGAATCCGCGCCGATCCATCTCCGCCTGAATTCCGCCAAGCCGTTCCAGAAAGGCACGCGCCTCGCCCTTTATCCCCACTTCCAGAATACTGGTTTCGCGATCCACGAAATCACGGGTGTTCTGCTCGGAAACAATGCGGCCGTGGTTCATGATCAGTACGCGGGCACAGGTCGTTTCAATGTCCGCCAGAATATGCGAGGAAATGATCATGTTCATGCGCCCTTTGGACGCGATGTCGGCAATCAGTTCCAGCATCTCTTCCCTGCCGCCCGGATCCATTCCCGAGGTGGGCTCATCCAGGATCATTAAAACAGGGTCATGGACCAGGGCCAGCGCGAGTTTCAGGCGTTGCTTCATTCCCGAAGAATAGGTGTCCGCCAGGCGATAACGGGATTCTTCCAGCCCCACATAGTATAGAACTTCATGGGCGCGTTTGATCGCCTCCTGCCGGGGCATGCCGCTGAGTTCGCCCATGTAACTGGTCAATGTGACGGCGTCCATGCCGGGAATCAGGCAATGGCTCTCCGGCATGTAGCCGATGCGGCGGCGCACCTCGGTCAGGCCCGACTCCAGATCGGTGCCCAGGATCCGGCCTTTCCCCGCTGCCGGCCGCAAGTGACCCAGAACAATCTTCATCAGGGTGGTTTTCCCGGCGCCGTTGGGGCCGAGCAATCCATACACGCCCGTGCCGATCTCCAGGCTCACATTTTCAATCGCCTGGAAACCGTTGTAAAAAAAGTTGATCTCCTCCAATTGGATGATCGTCTCGCTCATGTCTTATCATACGCAAGCCGACCGCTTTTGTTCCCTTTGCGTCGACGCACAGGTATAATGCTCTCTCAGGAGGTATTCGTGACCCAAGACCGCACATTCGATATCGTCATTCTGAATGGCCGCCCGGCGGCCGGCAAATCGGAAATCATTGCGTTTCTGCGATCCGTACCGCCGCCGGAACGCATGCGACGGTTCCATGTCGGCGAGTTTCGCGAACTGGATGATTTTCCCATCCTCTGGGAACAATTCGAAGACGACGACCTGCTGGAATCCATGGGTCTGCCCAGGCTGCTGACGGATGCGACCTTTGAGTACAACGGACAGCGCCACCCGGGGCACACGTTCCGCGAGCCTTGGTACTGGAACTTCCTGATCCGCAAGTTGTGCTTTCGCTACGACAAACTGATGCGCGACGATCCGGGTTTTCATGAACGCGGCGGAACCGTATTCATTGAATTCGCGCGCGGAAGCGAACATGGCGGTTTTCGCGAGGCCTATTCCCATCTGTCGCAAACCGTACTGAAACGCGCGGTCACGTTGTACATCGATGTCACCTGGGAAGAATCGCTGCGCAAAAACCGGCGGCGCTACAACCCGGACAAACCCGACTCCATTCTCGAGCACGGCCTCGAAGACCTGAAACTGGAAAAACTCTACAAAGAGTCGGACTGGGCTGAGTTCGCCGGTCCCGCTGATTCGGGCTTTCTGGAATGCGGAAACCAGCGGGTGCCTTTCGGAGTGTTCCGGAACATGCCCGAAAAAACCGACGATCCCGCCAAGATCGCGCCTCACCTCGAAGCCGTGATGAAAGATATCTTCCGCCTGGCAAAGGAGCGCTGACATGATCCATGCCGAAGGTTACCGCTACCGCCGCTTCCTGAACTGGTTCCCGATGGGATTGACCTATGCCCTGCTTTACATGGGGCGCTACAACCTCACCGTTTCCAAGAACGCGCTGGGCAGCCTGATGACCAAAGAGGATTTCGGTTGGATCTTCGGCATCGGCGCCGTGGTCTACGCCGTTTCCTTTCTGGTCAACGGTCCCCTGGTGGACCGCATCGGCGGCAAACGCGGCATCCTGATCGCCGCATTCGGAGCCGGGTCCGCCAACCTGGCCATGGGTTTCTACCTGTGGCGGGTCATGGGCATGGATGATCCCGCCACCGCGCCGCTGCGCCTGGTGTTTTCGCTGCTGTACGGTCTGAACATGTATTTCCAGAGCTACGGCGCCGTGTCCATCGTCAAGGTCAATGCCCACTGGTTTCACGTTACGGAACGCGGCACCTTTTCGGGAATCTTCGGCGTCATGATCTCTTCCGGCATCTTCCTGGCCTTTGACGTCACCCAACGCATCCTCGACTCTCCGCTGGTGGCCGGACAGGGATATTCCGGCGGCAACGCCACCTGGTGGGCCTTCCTTTCCCCCTCCGCCCTGCTCTTTCTGTTCTTTTTCGCCGAAATCTTCCTCTTGCGGGACCGTCCTTCCCAAGCCGGATTCACGGACTTCGACACCGGCGATGAATCTTCAGGAGAAGATCTGAATACGCATATCCCCACCCGGCAACTGCTGCGACGCATCCTTACGCATCCGGTCATCCTCACCGTGGCGGGCATCGAATTCTGTACCGGGGTGTTGCGCAACGGCGTCATGCACTGGTTTCCCATCCTGGCAAAGGAAAAAACCGCAGCCGGTCTGGGCGGCGGCTGGGACTTCATGCTGCACAACTGGGGCCTGCTGCTCATGATCGCCGGGATCATCGGCGGCAACCTGGCGGGGATCATCAGTGACAAGGTGTTCCAGTCGCGCCGGGCGCCTTCGGCGGGATTTCTGTATCTATTCATGTTGCTGCTGATCGTCGTCATGGGATTCTCGCTTGCCGACGGCTGGCTATTGGGCGCGCTGGTGTTCGGCATCTCCGTATGCGTCATCGGTACCCACGGACTGCTTTCCGGCACAGCCACGATGGATTTCGGCGGCCGCCGCGGCGCGGCCACGGCCGTGGGCATCATCGACGGTTTCGTCTACCTGGGTACCGCGGTGCAATCATTCGCCCTGGGCTGGATCACCACGCGCAACTGGGCCGCCTGGCCGTGGTTCCTGTTGCCCTTCGCCGTGATCGGTCTGCTGCTGCTGCTGCGCATCTGGACAGCCATGCCCGGAGGCATAAAAAAAGTTGAAAAGTTGAAAAGTTGAAAAGTTGAAAAGTTGAAGAGTTGAAAAGTTGAAGAGTTGAAGAGAGAAGAAGTAAAAAGAGTAGCGACCGGCTGGTCGCCCTCAAAACGACCGTAGAAAATTTATGGGCAACCACGGGGGATTGCCTCCTTTCACCTTGATTCAGATCCCAAATAGAAAAATAAGTTGAGGGTGGAAACACGGTTGCCTTATTCTTTCTACTTTATTCCTTATTCCGGATCTCCATGCCTGCTGTCACCTGATACCTGTTACCTTTTTCCCCATTTTTCTGCAGGATCCGTGATCAATTGATCCAGGCTGTCCTCCAGTACTTCACGCGCCAGGGGATTCTGTGCCACGTGGCGCAGGGTGCGGGGAATATAGCGCTCGTACCCCCGCTTGCCCCGGGTATCCGCCTGGAAACCGAAGGTGCCCAGGGCCTTGAGGTTGCGCTGCAGGGCGGTGAGGTAAACCTGCTCCCTCGACGGCAACAGGCCGCGCGCATCCAGGTCGTCCAGGAACCGCTCACGCTGCTTTCCCAGGTCCAGATACGCATCCCAGGCCAGCGAAACCGCGTCATACGCACGGGGGGCGCGCAGCGAATCCTGGAAATCCACCAGGTAAACAAGCTCGTCACGCACCATCATGTTGCGGGAGTGAAAATCCCGGTGGGCGAATACCGGCACGCCGTCGATTCCCTCCACCAAGGCGATCAGGCAAGACTGCAAACGGCGGCAGGCTTTCGCATCCAGGCGCCGCGAAGCGAAATGCTGGATAAAAAAATCCATTTCCCAGTGCAACCGGTCACGATCCAGACGATTCGACGTCGCCTCGGCGGGTATGGATGCCAGTTTTTCCAGGATATCCGCCGTGCGGACCAGCCAGTCACGCCGGGAACGGACGCTTCCCCGTGAAAAGACCTGTTGCAGCCGGAGATTCCCCAGGTCCTCCTGTACCAGGGCACGGTCCTCGAGGACGGCGTGGATTCTCGGTACCGCGATCCCGTGGTTCAGGTAGAGGCCCGTAAGTCTTTTTATCCTTTCCAGTGCCTCGGGTTCAGGGCCGGGGTAAACCATGGCCACCCGGGTCCGCTCGGAAAAATACAGGCGGAAGAACACGCGGGTGGACGCCTCGGCGCGGATTCTGACGATCCGTTCCACGCCTTCAATCCGTTCCTGCAGCCATCTTTTCATGATCGCATTCTACTGAATTGTCGCAGCAGCGACAATATGCCATTATTGTTCCAAGCAAAGACCCTGGAATCATTCGGATCCAGTTGTCAATCATTCGCTGCGCTCATGTCATTACAAAAAAGTTGGGGAGTTGGAAAGTTGGAGAGAAAAAAGAGTTGAGGAAGTTGAGGGAGGAACGGAAGTTGGATAAAGTTCTTTATGCTTTTTTTCCTTTCGACTTTCGACTTTTCACTTTCAACTCAGTTGCCCCCTGACCACGCGCCTCTCGCCATGTTTCCGGATTGCCTCGTCGCGCCTTGTCAGGTAGAATGAGGCCATGCTGGTAATGGGTTTTGAATCCTCCTGCGACGAGACCGCCGTAGCCCTGGTGGAACGGGGCGACGGCCGCGACCGCGTGGTGTGCGAAAGAGTCAAATCACAGGTGGACCTGCACGCCCGTTTCGGCGGCGTGGTGCCGGAAATCGCCTCGCGCACCCACTACGAGAGCATCGACCTGCTGACCTCGACGGTACTGCAGGAAACCGGTACACGCATCGAAGACGTGAATCTGCTGAGCGTGACCACCGGTCCCGGCCTGATCGGATCGTTGCTGATCGCGCTTTCGTTCGCCAAGGGCCTTGCATTCCGCACGGGGATTCCCCTGGTCGGCGTCGACCACGTGGCCGCGCACATCGAGGCCGCTTTTATCGGTCACCCGGAAATCGAATTCCCCCTCCTGGCCATGGTGGTATCCGGCGGGCACACCACCCTGTTCCGCCTCGAATCCCGTTTTGAGCTCCAGCCGCTGGCAAGTACCCGCGATGACGCCGCCGGAGAGGTAATGGACAAGGTGGCCCGACACCTCGGCCTGGGTTATCCCGGCGGCCCGATCATGGATCAGCTTTTTGATCCCGCCCGGGAACGGGAATTCGGGTTCTCGGTTCCGCGTATGAGTGACGGCTCAGCCGACTTTTCGTTCTCGGGTTACAAGGCGGCGGCATTGCGCCTGGTCCGCACGCACGGCATCCAACCCGGAGATTCACGCATCACCGGCCTGGTCTCTTCCCTGCTTGCCTCCATGGTCGACTACCTGGTGCAATCACTGCTGGACGCGGTAGAGCGTCATCCCGTTTCCGGGATCGTGGTTGCCGGCGGCGTGAGTCGCAACTCCCTTTTGCGCCGGCGCCTGGCGGAAACGTTCCAGAAAAAAGAAATCCCGTTTTTTCTGCCGCGGCCGGAATTCTGCACGGACAACGCGTCCATGATCGCCTGGCTGGGATACGAAACCTTCAAGGCCTTCCCGGAAGCCGATTACTCTCCCGGTTACCTGAACGCCTATTCCCGTTCATCTTTCAGCCGCCGCGGGCCCCGCTGACTGGTTGCCGGTTTTCGCCTATTTGCCGGGGCAACAGGCACGGATCGACTCCGCGATGGGCTTTCCGCCGTATGCCTTGTCGTAATGAGAGCTGAAATCGGCGGCCAGGGCGTCCGCGCGGCGGCGGAATTCTCCGGCATCCGCCCAGGACTTTTCCGGATGCAGCACTTTCTCATCCACCCCCGGGAAACTGACGGGAACCATGATGTGAAAGCGCGGGTCTTCCTCGAAATCGATTCCTTCCAGGTCGGAATCCAGCACCTGGCGAATGATGTGGCGCGTCACCGTGATGTCCATGCGGTGACCGACGCCGTAGGGACCGCCGCTCCAACCGGTATTGACCAGGAAAACGCGGGTTCCGTGGGTTTTCAGTTTTTCACCCAGCATGGTGGCATAGACATCGGGGTTCCTGGGCATGAAAGGAGCGCCGAAAAAGCGCGAGAAAGTGGAAACCGGTTCCTCGATGCCGGTTTCCGTTCCCGCCAGCTTGCTGGTATAGCCCATGAGGAACCACAGCATGGCCTGATCTTCGGTCAATTGCGCCACGGGCGGCAAAACCCCGTTGGCATCGGCGGTCAAGAACAATATGCGGTAGGGATGGCTGCCGCGTGAAGAGGTCTTGATGTTGGACAGGAAAGTCAGGAGATAACTGCCGCGGGAATTCTCCGTCAGGCGGTTGTCATACATATCCACCGATCCGTCCGGATAAACCATGACGTTTTCCAGGATGGCACCGTGCTCCAGCGGCGGGGCGTCGTGCATGACCGCGCGGTGGATCTCCGGCTCTTTCTCCGCGGACAGATTGATCAGCTTGGCGTAACAGCCGTTCTCGAAGTTGGAAACCCCCGCTTCGCTCCAGCCGTGCTCATCGTCTCCCAGCAAGGCCCGATCGGGATCGGCCGACAAGGTGGTTTTCCCCGTGCCGCTCAATCCCAGGAACAACGCGATTCCGGCATCGGCGCCCTCGTTGGCCGACGTATGCAGCGGCAGCACGTCAATCCCCGGCAGCATGTAGTTCATCACGGTGAACATCAGCTTTTTCACGCTGCCCAGGTAGGCACTGCCCACGATCACCCCCAGGTCGCGGGAATAATCCATGGCTACCACCATGTTGGAGGTCGTGCCGTCGGGAAGCTCACGCAACCGCCCGGTGTAGCGGCCGGGATCCAGTTTATCGTTGGGCAGCACCACCAGGGTGAAAGGCCGCTGGTTGAGCCGGCTGCGATGAATATCCGCGGGAATGGGGCGGAACATATTGTCCGTGAACAGGGCCGTCACCGCGCTATCGGTCACGGTGTGCACGGGCAGCGCGTAGCCGGAGTCGGCGCCGATGACGCGGTCGGTTACGTACACGCGCGGCTTTTCCGCCAACAGTGACAGCGCGTCTTCCAGGATCATGTCCAGTGTGCCGGGATCCATGGGGATGTTGTTGGGCGCATCCCAGTCGATGTCCGCGGATGTTTTCGGCTCACGCACGATGTAGGTGTCCTTGGGGCTGCGGCCGGTCGATTCGGGACGGGTCCACAAAGCCAGGGCCCCGTTGCGGGTTATCAGGGTTTCACGGAAATCGATGCAGTGGCGGATCATCTCCCGACGCAATGGATTGTCGTAGACTTCCGGATGCCGGCGGACCATGCTGTCGATGCGCTCTCTTTCGTTCATTTCACAACTCCTGGATCGATGCGTATTTTTGCAATCCTCGGGCCGGATCGAAACGAACATGTTCGTCTGACGGCCGGATTGAATGCCACATTATAGGCCCGCGCCGATCCCTTTTCAAGCACAAGATGAATTCACGGCGTTGACTCCGGCTTACGGATATATTACCATTGACGCGATGATCGTGTTTGCCGTTTCCGGTTGGTCGGGAGCGGGGAAGACCCGCCTTTTGTCACCGCGCTATCGGTCACGGTGTGCACGGGCAGCGCGTAGCCGGAGTCGGCGCCGATGACGCGGTCGGTTACGTACACGCGCGGCTTTTCCGCCAACAGTGACAGCGCGTCTTCCAGGATCATGTCCAGTGTGCCGGGATCCATGGGGATGTTGTTGGGCGCATCCCAGTCGATGTCCGCGGATGTTTTCGGCTCACGCACGATGTAGGTGTCCTTGGGGCTGCGGCCGGTCGATTCGGGACGGGTCCACAAAGCCAGGGCCCCGTTGCGGGTTATCAGGGTTTCACGGAAATCGATGCAGTGGCGGATCATCTCCCGACGCAATGGATTGTCGTAGACTTCCGGATGCCGGCGGACCATGCTGTCGATGCGCTCTCTTTCGTTCATTTCACAACTCCTGGATCGATGCGTATTTTTGCAATCCTCGGGCCGGATCGAAACGAACATGTTCGTCTGACGGCCGGATTGAATGCCACATTATAGGCCCGCGCCGATCCCTTTTCAAGCACAAGATGAATTCACGGCGTTGACTCCGGCTTACGGATATATTACCATTGACGCGATGATCGTGTTTGCCGTTTCCGGTTGGTCGGGAGCGGGGAAGACCCGCCT
>OBLN01000019.1_pt1 | contig 59513 bp, 56 predicted proteins | sample 1519301 | NCBI WGS metagenome assembly OBLN01 (sample SAMEA2452533, study PRJEB22499) | sediment metagenome | reverse complement strand
AGCATTATCTCAACACCGAGATCATGGAAGGCGGGCATTGTGTGTCTGGGTCTCAGACCGCCAACGAAAAGCATTGCTTTTTTGCCTTCGAGTCTGGGTTTAAACTTAGAGACAATCTTGTCAAAGAAAGGCTGATATTTTTCAGCGATAACTTTCTCTGTCTGCTCTTTGATTTTGTCATCAAACATTTCTGCGATTTTACGCATGGATTTGATGATCTGAGTGGGTCCGAAAAAGTTGAACTCAAGCCACGGCACATTGTATTTTTCTTCAATGTAGCGTGAGATGTAGTTCATTGAACGGTAGCAGTGGATAAGAACCACTTTAGCCTGCGCAACGTTTGCAAGCTCGCTGAATGTGCTGTCTCCTGTTGACTGTGCAACAAGGTTGAGCCCCATATCCTCAAGGATTTTTCTTGAAGACCAGATGTCTCCGCCAATGTTGTAGTCACCGATGAGGGCAACATCATAAGGACCTTTCTCAAACTTTTGTCCTTCAAGATCTTTTTCGTATATCCAGTCACGGATAGTATCGTTTGCTATGTGGTGTCCGAGAGACTGGGAAACCCCTCTGAAACCTTCACAACGACAGGGGATTACAGGTTTGCCGATCTCTTTGGATATTTCCCTTGAAACAGCCTCAATATCATCACCGATAAGACCGATGGGACATTCGGAAAGAACGCTCAAGCCTCTGTTAAGAGGGAAAAGCTGGTTGGCTTCACGAAGAAGCTCTCTGAGCATTGCGTCTCCGCCGAAAACTATGTCTTTTTCCTGAAAGTCCGACGTAAACTGCATAGTACCAAAGCTGTCTACACCAGTGGTACCGTTATAGTAGTTACGCCTTGACGACCATGAGTACTGTCCGCATCCCACCGGACCGTGGCTCACGTTGATAATATCTTTTATGGGACCCCAGACCACGCCTTTTGCGCCTGCATATGCACAGCCTCTCATGGTGATAACTCCGGGGCGGGATTTCCTGTTGGACTTAACCGCACATTTTTCCTGTCCTGGTTCTACAACCTCTATATGCGTTTTTCTGTCCTTATAGGTTTTCTCCTCGTACTGAGTGATGACCGATTCTATAAACTCTTCGGCCTGTTTTTTATCTATTGTGCTCATGCTGCTTACCTCGTTTTATTGCGGTCAAAGGTCTCAAAATTTCCGCCTTCTTTTCTGCGGTCACACCGCTTCTGTGGCATCTTCACCGGAAGATATGAACGGCAGCGGCTGAAAAGAAAGCCATAACCATAGCGGAATTAAGCGTTCTTCGCTTTTCCGACCTCTGCGTCATCCTCCTGAATGATACCGAATTCCATAAGGAGTCCTTCAAGCTCATCCATAGTAAGAGGAGTGGGGATATTGAACATTTTGTTATCGTTGATTTTGTTTGCAAGGGCTCTGTATTCGTCAGCCTGTTTGCATTTTGAATCGTATTCAATAACAGTCATTCTTCTAAGTTCAGCGTGCTGAACGACGTTGTCTCTGGGTACGAAGTGTATTCTCTGAGTGTTGATTCTTCTTGCAAGCTCGCTGATCAGTTCGTCTTCACGGTCAGTTTTACGTTCGTTACAGATAAGACCTGCAAGACGTACACCGCCGGAGTTAGCGTATTTAAGGATACCTTTTGAGATGTTGTTGGCAGCGTACATAGCCATCATCTCGCCTGATGCAACGATGTATATTTCCTGAGCTTTTCCTTCCCTGATAGGCATTGCGAAACCACCGCAAACAACGTCACCAAGAACGTCATAGGAAACGAAGTCAAGCTCATCTTCATATGCGCCTTCTTCCTCAAGGAAGTTGATAGCAGTGATAACGCCTCTTCCTGCACAGCCTACACCTGGTTTAGGACCGCCTGACTCAACGCATTTTACGCCGAGGAAGCCCTCTTTCAGGACATCATCAAGTTCAAGGTCTTCGACTGAACCTTTTTCTGCTGCAAGCTCCATGATTGTCGCCTGTGCTTTGGAGTGAAGGATAAGACGGGTAGAATCCGCTTTGGGGTCGCATCCTACGATCATTATCTTTTTGCCCATTTCAGCGAGAGCGGAAATAGTATTCTGAGAAGTAGTTGATTTACCGATACCGCCTTTACCGTAAAAAGCTATCTGTCTTAATTTACCCATGATCCGAAACCTCCGGTTTATTATCTTATAGGTCTATAAACAAGAAGCGTGCCAAAACGGTAAATGTTTAATAATAAAGAATTGTCATATTTTGTAAGATCTAATAAAAACTGATTTGTAAGGTTTTTGTATGGTTTGAAGGGGTAAGCTTACAAAAGTTACAATAAAACCACATCCATAGGCGCGTTCAATAAATCTTCAGTCTGTTTTGTAATAAGCTTTACCACATCCTGATCCAGCGTCTTGAGCCATTTGGAGGGTATGCCTTCCATGCCGTAAAGGGCGCCTGCAAGCATTCCGGCTATTGCTCCGTTGGTGTCTGCATCTCCGCCCTGGTTAACGGTTCTGACAATTGTTTCGTACAGATTGTCAGAGTCGAAGAAATAATGCATCACAGTTCTGAACGTATCCTTAATATAGCCTGATGCCTCGCCGTTGTATTTTGAATGTGAGAATGAAGGGTCTTTTTTGATAAGCTCCGAGACAATCTCAAGAGCTGCTTTTTTGTCTCCTGTTTCTATCAGAACCTTTGTAACTTCGCCAAGGACAAGGGTTGCCATGTCGGACAGTTCGTTATTGTGAGTTATGTGACATTGGGATATTGTCATCTCCTCAAACCATTTCCAGTCCTTCAGACAATACAGCACAACGGGCAGATTCCGCATTGCTGCGCCATTTCCGGCAGAAAATGTTGAGTAAAGGGATACAACAGAACCTTTTGTAATAAAGTTGACAATCCCCCTTCTCACTGTGCTGCCTATATCCACAGGTTTTTTCTTCATCCATTTTGCAAAGTGTTCAGCAGCTCCCTGAACAGAGTATCCGCCGGTTTCCAAAATACTTTCACCGAGGGCGAGGGACATTTCCGTATCATCTGTGACATTGCCTGCCTTAAGGTGAAGCCAGCCGCCGCCGATTATTTTATCATGTATGCCGTATTTTTCTTTTATTTCCCTCGGAAGCATGAATTCTGTTGTTGCTCCGAGAGCATCACCTATGGCAAAACAGATATATGCAGCAAGCGACCGTTCAAAAACTTCATTTTTCATTTGCAAACTTTCCTTTGTCTTGGCATATTTCGATATTATGATAAATCTTGATGACAGCCATAAAGCAGGTGTTTATTACCACAGCACAAACAAAATAAACATTCCTGCAAAACTTTTTGTAAGCAGGGAATATAATGTCGGCGTAACACCCATTATAATCGACGGGGTAGTGGAGTATCACCGCAGGCTTTTCGAGATTGTTGCCTCCGCAGGCAGCATTAATGATGCCTCTGCATTTTTTGAAAGCTATATGAATGAGCTTTTTGCGCTGGAGGAACGTGTAAACGGCAAAAAGGTGGGAAGCTATATAAGACTGTTGAAAAGCTGGCTTTTTGACTCCAACAATTCTGCCGGGGCAGTGCTGAAAGGATGGGTTGAAAACCGGTTCGGACTTATCCCGTTTTATCATGGTCAGGGTATTCCGGGGCTTTATTCCAAGGAGTATTACGATTATCTTCAGGAGTGGATGAACTCCAGAACAAACAAAAACAGCATGTTTTCCCAGCTTGACCTCCTTTATACATATACCCAGACAATTATTAAGGCATACTGCGAAAATCATGTTCCTTCCATAACCCTCTACAGGGGAGTAAATGACCTGAGCGACCACATAATCATAAGCCAGCTCTCAAAAAGAAAATACTGCATCGAACTGAACTCTCTCTCCTCATTCACTTCGGAAAAGGAAATAGCAGAACAGTTCGGCAGTAAGATAATTAAGGCTGAAGTGCCTTACACAAAGATAGTCTATTTTTCAGAAGCCCTGCCCAAAAGGTCATTCAGCGGAGAGCTGGAGTACCTTGTAATCGGCGGGCGCTACGATGTTGAAACCGTATTCTGAGAACCGTCTTTTTTAATTTTTATCCAGACCATAGCGTCCGGGTCGTAATCTTCAATTATTTCAAGCTCATGCTTCCTGAAGCCGACTTTTTTGTTGGTTTCAAGGAAATGAACCACTACTACAGGCTCGAAGAGGAACTCCGTGAGCTGACAGACAAAACCTTCCTCCCCCTCTTCGGCAACCACTTTACCACGGTTGCAGCCTGCGCAGGTTCCGTCACTCTTCGTGCAGCCGAGAACTCTGACTTTCTGGTTTTCTCTGAATTCCATATTAAGCCTCCATGGGTGCGTGTGTGAAACACTTTTTAGGACAGGCAACGGAACAAGCCTTGCAGCCTACACAGTCTCCATCGTTTTCAAGAACCATGTATCTTCTTGCGGAATCATCATCGTCATCTTCGTGAAGACTGAGGCAGTTATAGTTGCATGCCTTGTAACAGCGTCCGCATGCGATACATTTCTCATTGTCAACCGCCATAACGAATTCAGGCGTCCATGTTCCGCCGTCTTTGGTAATTCCTGTGATATAGGGCATTGAAATCCTCCTTATTCTTTTGACAGATACTAATGCAAGCGGCGTGCCAGTCATGAACACCATTTTTATCAATAACTTACACGCACCGGAGAATTTCTTGTTCTGTTTTTGTAAGCTTACCTACATTAATTGTAGGGTTTCTGTTTGTTATATTTTCTTAACTTCGATTCCGAACTTCATTATGCGGTAGTTGATCTGGCGTACGGTCATGCCGAGAAGTCTTGCTGCCTTAGCCTGAACCCAGCCTGTTTTTTCAAGGGCGTCTATCACCATCTGTTTTTCATCATCAACAGCAAGAGGCATTTCAGACTGTGGTCTGGCGTGGCTCACAGTTTCCTGCCTTTCTCCGGCCTTAGGAAAATGCTCACAGAAGAACTTCTGCTCACCGTTCATATCCATGTTCAAAGACTCAATACAGACAGCATGTTCACCGCATCCGGTATTCCCGTTGTTGTCCATCAACTGAGCAAGACAGACCTCACCTCTGGAACAGGTGAACTCTTCGGGCGTGATAACATCTCCTGTTACAGAAAGAGCAGCACGCTCTATACAGTTTTCAAGCTCACGTATGTTGCCCGGCCATGAGCATTTCATCAGCAGAGGGAAAACATCGGGAGATATCTTAAGCTTTGTTCCGTAGTTTGCGTTGAATTTATCAAGGGCTGTTCCGGCAAGTTCCGGTATATCCTCTCTGCGTTTACGGAGAGGCGGAAGGAAGATGGAGACAACATTCAGCCTGTAGTAAAGATCCAGCCTGAATTCGCCGGAACGCACAGCGTTTTCAAGGTTTCTGTTTGTTGCGGCGATCACTCTCACATCAATAGGCGTAGGTTCAGAGCCGCCCACACGTTCGATGCTCATCTCCTGAAGCACACGAAGCAGCTTGCTCTGCGCTTCCAGAGGCATGTCTCCTATTTCATCAAGAAAAATCGTTCCGCCGTTGGCAAGCTCAAACTTGCCTTTTTTGTCTGCATTGGCACCCGTGAAAGCGCCTTTTTTATAGCCGAACAGCTCGCTCTCTATCAGCTCTTTGGGGATAGCAGCACAGTTTACAGCTACAAATGCTTTCTGTGACCGGTCTCCGGAGTAATGTATGGCTTTTGCCACCATTTCCTTTCCCGTACCGCTTTCGCCTCTTATAAGAACCGTGGTTTTTGTGCGGCAAACCTGCGAGATCTTTTTAAAGACTTCCTGCATCACTTTGCTGCCGCCCACGAGTCCTTTCACTGAAAATTTTCCGACAACCTCGCTGCGGAGACGTTCTTTTTCCTCTATCAGTTCTTTTTTCTCGTTATTTATCAGGGACATTTTGTGCATGAAAGATGCCAGAAGAGCGGCGATCATCTTGAGGATATCCACCTCTGCTTCATAACTCACCACCTCATGATAGTGTTTGTCCACTGCGAGAACACCAATTTTGATACTCCCGTTAGTTATGGGAACAGCGATAAAACTTGTTTTTTCGCTGTCCTTCCGCTTTATCTTATCTTCAAAATCCGGTTCAAGGCTTATATCGTGAAGCATTATGGGAAAACCATACTTAAACACCTTTCCCACCATGCCTTCGCCGCTTTTGTAAAACATCTCTGCCAAAGCAGCACGGCTGAGACCGTGGGACGCCTTAGGGGCAAGAAGTCCTGTTTCAGGCTCTAAGATAAGAATCGTACCGTTCTGAATGTTAAGGTTATTGCTCATAATATTCATAACATTCTGAAGCGCAGCACTCTCACTGACCTTTGAGTTCAGTTCAAGGCTTATATCGTATATTGTATTCAAAAGAAGTTTATAGTAGCTTAATCTCTTTTCCATGTGAGTTTAATAAGCAATGCCTGTGCCATTGATAAATCCACGAAAAACAAGCTTTTGGAAGATTTATTACAACGCTGCTGCCTAAATTTTAAGCGGTTATCACAACATTTTTTACAATTTTGTCAGCATTGTTCTATTTTGAAACAAATTCCCTTATCTATAAACTATTTATCATCAAGAACCACTGGTTATATTTTATACATTTAAGGGAACTAATTTGCTGTTTTTTGTTCGGGATCAATTATAGAAATAAAATTTAAGGCTATGATGCCCTAACATTTTATTAAAAAGGAGATTTTAATGAAAAGTATTTTCAGGGAAGTAACTGGATTCCTCAAATCGGACAGTATCGCCGTACGAAGAGTTATCCAATATTTCTTCCTTTTAACAACTATTTACATCGGCATAAGGTTTTTCTTTTTCCTTGGAGCATTAAGAGCCGGAGATGCATCCGCAGTAAAACCGGGCGGCGTTGAAGCATTTCTCCCTATAAGCGCACTGATGGGGCTTAAGAGATTTGTTATGAGCGGAAATTATGACATGGTGCATCCGGCGGGTCTCACACTGCTGATTGTCTTTCTTTTAATCAGTATCGTTTTTAAAAGAGGATTCTGCGGATACATCTGCCCGATAGGGTTAATCTCCGAAACAGTAGGCAGCGTGGGGAAAAATATCAAAATACACAGGTTTGCCGCCTACCCTTTGTTCCTGTTGAAATATCTTCTGCTCGGTTTCTTTGTTTATATAATCCTGATTCAGATGTCTCTTCCATCAATAGAGGGCTTTCTTAACGCTCCTTATAATAAAGTATCCGATGCCAAAATGATGGATTTCTTTGCTGATCCCTCACGCACCACGCTTATAGTTATTGCTGTGCTTATGATTCTGGGACTTCTCTTCCGAAATTTCTGGTGCAGGTTTCTCTGCCCTTACGGTGCGCTGATGGGGCTTATTTCAATGATTTCGCCTTTTAAAATACAAAGAGATAAAGATGCCTGCATAAACTGCATGAAGTGTACTCAGGTGTGCCCGATGGATATTCAGGTTCATAAGGCGGGAACAGTTCATTCACCGGAGTGTATAGGCTGCCACGACTGCGTGAGAGTGCGGGCAAATGACAAATGTCTGAAAACTTACAAAACGGACTACAGATACATTACTCTGGCTGTATTCATAATATTCTGGGCAAGCATAACAGCAGCAATACTCACCGGCTTCTGGCAGTCGGAAGTATCATCAGAAGAATACCAGTTCTGGCTGGAAAGGCTTGGTCAGTTAAGTCACTGAAGTTTCAAAAGCTTTGTAACACTGGCATAAACATCCGCGAAGCTTATCGGTTTAAAAAGAATTTCACAGTCTTTCAGGGAGGCGGTTTCCTCTCTGAAGGCTGTGGTGATTATAAACTTTGTGCTGCTGCCGCAGGCTCTGACCTTTTCCACAAGCTGAAATCCGTCCATATGAGGCATTGATAAATCAGTTATGATTACATCCGGCGCAGATGAGAAAAAAACCTTAAGTCCGTCTCTACCGTCTGCTGCCTCGAAAACATCAGAAAAATAAAGCTTAAGCTGCCGTACCATAAGCATTCTGGTCAGGGCATCGTCTTCGATATAAAGTATCTTAGCCCTCAATATTTCAGCCGCCATTTCTCACCACCGCATGTTTAAGAACAAGCCTGAAAACGGCGCAGCCGTCCTTTGATTCTGCGCTTAAAGAACCTTTCATATGCTGTTCAATTATATTTTTTGACATGTACAGACCTATCCCTGTTCCCTTGCCCTCCTCTTTGGTTGTGAAGTAGGGGTCAAAGATTTTCTGAATAACTTTTTCTGGTATGCCGCCGCCGTTATCCTTTATGATAAGGAGAATGTTTTCACCGCCCGCATCAAGCTCAAACTCTATAAAACCCTGAAAATCATCAGATTCAGTAAGCTTTCTTTCTACTATAGCGTCCCTTGAGTTATGAATAATATTAAGAAGCACCTGCTTAAACTCACCTTCGTAACCGTCCACGAGAGTTTTATGTTTTATACAGTCCGGGCTTTCCACAGAGTTTTCAGAAAGGAATGTCTGCTCACCGCATCTGCATATTATCCTGTAATTAATGCTTGATGAGGTAAGTTGTGCGCTCACAAGGCGTATGGTTTCAATAACAGATACAATTATCTCAAAAGGCTCTGCGCTTTTATCCGGAGCAAAGAAACGGCGGAAATCATCTATTGTGTCTGACATATGGTTGATTATGTGCATACAGTCCGACTCTATCTGATTCACGTACACATCATCAAGCCCCTGACTGTAATGGGTTTCTCTCATATCCTGAACATACAGCCCCAGCGCATTAAGAGGCTGGCGCCACTGGTGGGCAACAGCGTTTATCATCTGCCCCATATCTATAAACTTCTTCTGCTCCATCATTATTTTTTCGCTGAAAAGCCTGCGCTCCGTTTCCTGCTCCACCTTTTTTTCAAGGGCATCATTAAGAGCCTTAAGCCTGTTTTCCACGTCCTTACGCTGGGTTATATCAAGCACCACAGCCATCATAACATCCCGTCCATGAAGTGAGGTTTTCTGAATATGTATCTCAACCGGATAAAGGGTTCCGTCCTTTCTGCGGTGAACTGTCTCAAACATTACAGTGGCATTTTTCCCCTGCAAAACAGGCATCATATGCTTTCTCAACTGGCTGTAGCTCATCTGAGGCTTAATATCCAGAGTTGTCATCTGAAGTATCTCGCTATGCGTATAACCCAGATTCTCGCATGCGCCCCTGTTCACCTCTACAAAGCGAAGCGTGTCTATATCGTATATAAATATTTCATTGAGCGAGTTGGCTATTATCTCACCCAGATAATTCTCTCTGGATTTGCTTTCCTTATACTTTTTTTCCAAGTCGCTTATTATCCGCATGAAGGAGTTTTTCATCAAAAGAACCGTCACGCCCATCAAAAGCAGCGCCATAATAACGGCGAGTTTCAGAAAGTGACCTATGGCGTCTTTTTCATAAGTTATGTCCTGAAAGGTAACAATGCTGGCAATTTTCTGCCCGTTATATCCTTTAAGATAATGCCCCATGTGAACACGGTATATTCTGCCGTCTTCTTCTACCTCTTTTGCGACCCCTTTTGAGAAGTCTGCTTTATTGAAAATATGGATAAACTCATCATTGGACACATTAAGAAGCCTCTCACCATCAAGACTTTCAGCTCTGGGTTCAAAACAGAGAGTTTCCGCCTTTTCTGCCGGAATAAACAGCCCCATTTCCAAATCAAGGGTGTTTTTCATTCTGGAAAGCAGATAATCCACTCCGATTCCTATTTCAGCCACTCCGACAAAAACACCCATATAAAATACAGGTTCCGCATATCTGTAATAAAGACCGTAACAGCCCAAATCAAAACCGAATCTGGGTTCTTTCTGTTCCGCAACTTCCTTTATCATCGGTCTGGGATAACCCATATAGTTCAGATGCCCCGGAGCGTGCATACGCATGAATGATCTGCCGTTTTCATCATGTATATGAACCACAACTTCTGTATGATATTCACCGACCAGAGCGCTGTACTTCTCATTGAAATAAAGACGGATTCTTTCCTTGTCCTTGGATGCCATCACTTCACGGAGGTAGTAATCTGAAAGAAGAGCCCTGAACCTGCTCCTTAAAGCTCTTTCAAACTCCTCAGACTGAAGAGCGAGCATTTGATCTATTTTGTTGTGTTTATATTCTATGGCGGAGGAGAGATCTTTATTGACATGAATAACGGAAAGAGCCGTAAACATGAAGATTGCCAGTAAGACTATCAGAACGACCCCAAGTGTCGTTTGGCGTGTGACAGACAATGGAAACTCCCCGGATATATTCAAAACAAAAACGCTGTCTCTGTCTGAAAAACAGCCGAAACAGCTCTATATTTTAAATATATATGCATGTCTTTTCTTAACAATAAATAATACCATTAAAATAAGCATGAAATACAGGGAGAAGCTCTTTTATTTGGCTTTCTCGAACATACGCTTAATATCCTCCATGATTGAATATGCGCTGGGAACAAATAAAAGTGCAACAATGGTTGTGAACAGAACTCCGAAGGCTATGCTCACAGCCATAGGTATAAGAAACTGCACATGTATTGATGTTTCCATTATCATAGGCGCAAGACCGAAAAAGGTGGTAAGAGATGTCATGATAATCGGTCTGAACCTGCGTTTTGCGCCGTTGATTATAACTTCGTCATTCACGTAGCCTTTGTCACGTCCGAACCTGTTGATGAAGTCAACAAGTACAAGAGAGTTGTTAACAACAACACCGCTCACAGCAACCATTCCGAAGATACTCATAAGACTTAAACTCAAGCCCAGAAGCATATGCCCTGCTGCTGCACCCACGAGTCCCAGAGGAATTGAAAACATGATTATAAGCGGCTGCACATAGCTTGCCAAAGGGACAGCAATCAATGCATAAACTATCAGCACGGCAAATGTCATGTTGTATTTAAGGCTGTCCATAGATTCCCGCCTGCTTTCCTCCTGCCCCTCAAATTTCCATTCCAGACCGGGGAAAAGACCCTGAACCTCCGGCAGAGTGTTCGCAGCGAGATCCTTCATTATTTCCTGCGGGTTTGATGTCACACCTGCTGTTGCAATAACGTTTACGACCCTGCGTCTGTTTGTTCGGTTTATTTCGGTGAGATCTTCTGTGAAGTAAACCTCTGCTACCGCACTTAAAGGCACTTCAGAACCGGCAGGGGTCTTTATATTCAGTGCAAATATATCGCCCTGAAATTTCCGCCCGTAATCGGGATATTTAACCCTCACTGTCACTTCATCCTGTCCTCTCTGATAGGTCAGGGATTTTATGCCGAGAAATGCCGGAGAGACCTGCGAGGCGATGATATCATTAGTGAGTCCGAGTGATCTGCCGTAGCTGTTGAGTTTATAGTGAATTTCCTGCTGTTTGGATGCAAAGGAGTCCTCAATATCATAAACACCGCCGTATTCCGCCAGTTTTTGTTTAATAATATTGCTTGCGCTCCGCAGTGTTTCCTCATTGTCATGATCAAGGCGAACGGAGATATTTGCCCCGAAGTTCCTAAGCTGGGAATCAAAGCTCAGTGATTCCGCAGAGTTGATATTTCCCACCTTCTCACGCCATTTTTCCTCGAAGAGCCCGGTGCGGAATTTTCGTATTTCGTATTCATAAAGCATAACATTGACAACAACGCTGCCGTCTCCCCTGACACCGCTGTTTATGTATTCGATAAAGCCCGTATCACTGCCTCTTTGCTTCATCATATCCGCATCAACCTGAAACGCCGCTTCCTCCAGCCTTTTTATAACTCTTTCAGATACAGCGGAGGCTGTTCCGGTGGGCATAACCGCTGTCGCCCTGACTCTGTCACCTTCAAGCGGGGCAAGAAACCTGAACTTCAGATTTCCCGACCAGACAATAGCGGCAAATACAATCGTAACCGCAAAAAAGAATGACACTGTGGCATATTTATATTCCATGGAAAGACGCAAAAATCTTTCAAACGGACCGTTAACAAACCTGTCCAGGGCATTTCTTATTTTTTCCCTTATCCCGAAAGAGATTAAAGCTTTTTTCTCCGTATCCCTCCCGCTGTTCATATGTGCGGGGAGAATAAAAAATGATTCCACAAGAGAAACCATAAGAACAGAGATAACAACCACGGGAAGGGTGTTCATAAGAAGCCCCATGCTCCCTTCAACAAACAGAAGCGGTGCAAATGTGGCAACTGTGGTAAGAACAGAGAAGGTAACAGCGCTTAACATCTCCCTTGTGCCGTCAACTGCGGCACGGTATCTGCTTTTGCCTGATTTATAATGCGAGTGTATGTTCTCACCCACAACAATGGCATCATCTACCGCAATACCAAGTGTCATTATAAATGCAAAGGTTGTTATCATGTTGATGGAAGCGCCTGCCAGATTAAGAAAATAGAAAGATCCGAAGACTGATATGGGGATCCCCAGAGCTACCCAGAGTGCAACCCTTGTTTCAAGAAACACTGCAAGAATTATAACAACAAGCGAAAGACCGAAAGCAGCGTTCTTCATAAGCAGATTTATTCGGTTTTCAAGCTGCTCTGACCTGTCGTCCCAGATTGTAACCTTAACCGAATCCGGAAATGTCGGAGTGATTTTGCTTATTGTATCATGAACCCGCTCCGATACGCTGGCGGGTGTCTGTTTGCCCACTCTGTACACATCTATTGAAATAGACGGAGCGCCGTTGAAACGTTCCAGTATGTCTTTTTCTTCAAAACCATCATAAATTTCTGCTATATCGCCCAGAAGAACAGTGCCGCCGCCTGCGGATGAGACAACGGGAATATCCCTGAACTCCTGCCCTGTGCGGCGTTTATCATACATTCGGAGTTTAATATCACCGGATTCGGTTTCAAGAGTTCCGGACGGATAGTCTATGGAATTTTCCCTGAGAGCGTTTGATATATCTCTGAGAGTTATGCTGTATTTACGTAAGGTCTCTTCCGGTATCCAGACAGCTATTTCCCTGTCTTTCACGGCGACATATTCAAGCTGGGTAATACCCTCTGTTGCAAGGAGCCCGTTTTTTATCCTGTCCGCATAATAGCGCAGCGCCTCTTCGTTCACATTACCGTAAACACTTACGGTCAGAACCTCTCTCCGCCTTATTTCAAGCTCAACATCCGGTGTTTCAGCCTCATCGGGATAGGTGGATATTTTATCAACTTCAGATTTAACATCCTGAAGCGCCTGCTGTCTGTCCACACCTTTTATCAGCTCGATGCTCACTGAACCTGAACCCTCACGGGCAACAGATGTGAGCTTATTTACAAAATGCAGGCTGCTGACAGCGTCTTCCGTGGGGAGAATCATCCCCTCTTCAATTTCTGCGGGTGAAGCGCCTGTGTATTCAAATGTTATGTTAATAATATCTTTTTCAGAGTCAGGAAAAACTTCCTGCTTGGTGTTCAGCATCATGAATATGCCGCCCACAAGGAAAAAAAGCATAAGAAGGTTGGAGGCTACCTTATTTTTAGCCATCCAGCCCACAGCACCGCCCCTGCGGATCATTGAAGGCTCCCGGAAAGGGTGGAATTATCCGCATCACGCACGGTAACATCCATACCGTCCACTGCGCCACGTAGTCTGGAGACTATCAGTTCCTCTCCTCCCTCAAGACCGGAGGAAAGGATAACCCTGTCCTCCTTATAAGAATGAACATCCACATGAATAACACGGAGTCTGCCGTTTTCCACAGCCCAGACCTGCGAACCCTCACGGAGCGCCCCTTCGGGTATAATCACCCGTTGTTCAGGCTCTCTGGTGCGGAGAACAGCTTTAATCGTCATTCCTATGGCGGGTGCAGGCTTGTTTTCGATATTACTTTCTTTTAAAGGAATCCTCACCACTGCCCTTACCATGCCTGTTGTTTCATCAGCAGCAGGCAGAAGCTTTGCCAGATAACCTCTGTATTCCCATGAGTTATGTCCGTCTTTTAATATTACGGCAACGGGTGATGCCTCTTTTTCTGTGAGAGCAAAACGGAAATCCACTGAAACCGAAGCTGGAAAAGGAACAACAGCTTCATACAGTTCATTCCCCGCCAGTGAACCAAGCACATCGCCTGATTTAACAACACTTCCGTTTTCAATTGAAGATGAAACAACCACAGCATTAAATGGAGCGTAGTAGACTATTTTGCCGAGATTGCTCTTTGCAAGACGCAGCCTGTCTTCCGCCTGAACAAGCTTTGCCTGCGCTTCCGCCTTCTGAAGCTGGTAATCGGCAAGCCTTCCCGGAATTTCAGGTTTTTCTCTGCCCTCATTCCACAGTTCCCATTCTTTGGAGGTTATATCTGCAGAATGTTCAATTTCCGCCAGATTCAGTCTTGCGGTGGCAAGGGCTGTCTCAGCCTCACTCAGAGCAGCTTCGTAGGAAACAGACTCAAGCCTGAAAAGCACATCGCCTTTATTTATTCTGCCGCCTTCATCAAAAGCAGGATTCTTATATATTACAGTTCCGCCTGTTTCTGTTTTAACATCAATAGTTTTTTCCGCCTGCACTCTGCCGTATCCTTCACGTTCAAGGGGAATAAAAGTCTTTGTGCTTTTTTCTGTAATAACAACAGGGGGAATCCGAGCAGGGTCATTTTTTTCAGGAACGGGAATGTTGGACATATAGTATTTCCAGACCAGCAGCGAAACTCCGATAATTGCCACCGGCAGAATAATTTTAATTATGTTCTTGCTCATTTCCCGTCTCCTGATTTTTCCATTTCAGCTATATATTTATTCTCCCATCCATTCCCTAAGGCACGGATAAGACTTATTCTTGCGCTCACCAGTTCCCGTTCACCGCCCAGAAGCGCTATTTCCTGCTCAAGCATGCTTATTTCAGCGGATATTACACTTCTGAGAGGGATAAGACCGCCTCTGAATTTGAGGCTGCCAAGTTCATAAAGAGAATTGTTTTTCTCTGCGGTGCGCCTAAGTTCGGTAATGGCTTTTTCTCTGTAGGAATTTTCAAGGAGCCCTTTCTCAATGTCATGCAGAGCGGTAAGCACTGCCTGTTTGTATTTTAATATGTACGAGTCAAGCTCAAGCTCTTTTACAGTTACGGCTGTTTTCTTTTTCCCGCCGTCAAAAACAGTGAAAAGAGCATCAGCAATAAGCGAAAACGCAAAGGATTCGGGGCGTATCAGTGCGGAAACACTGTCAGAACCGTAAACACCCGCTGCAGAAATGGAAAGCGACGGATACCTGTTAGCTATGGCAGAGGCAAGCTGTCTGTCTGTTCTGTATATTGCGTATTCAGCGGCTTTGATGTCAGGTCTTGAGGTTATTACATCGGCAGGGACAGCATAAGGCACATCAGGAATACGTACTTGCCATCCCTGAGGCAGTTCAGGCAGCTCTGCGCCCCTTCTGGCAAGAAGAAGCCCTATCTCTTCACGCAGGCTCATGGCAGTGGATTCAGCGGACGCTCTGTTTATTCTGACAGTTTCAAGCTTTTTTTCAGATTCGTATATATCTTCAAGAGTGCCAAGCCCTGATCTGAAAGAATTTCTGTCTGCTTTGACAAGCTTTTCATATAACTTTTCAAGCTTTTTTAATTTTAGAAGATGTTCAGTTTCGTATCTGTAAAGGAAGTATCTGTCCGCCAGCTCGGCAGAAAGAGAAATATATCTGCCCCGAAGGGTCATTCTTGCATATTCAGAATCATACTCTGCTGCTGAAACAAGGCTTGCATCCTTGCCCCATATATCTGCCTCCCATGAGGCTCTGACAGAAAGCTCATATTCATCCTGCCATTTCCTTTCGCCGCCGGACTCCCTTGAAGTCTCGTTAATCCCGCCGCCGGCTGTTACAACAGGCATTCTGTCCGCACGGGCGGACTTCACTCCTGAACGTTTTATTTCCAAAGCGACGTAAGTGTCTTCAAGCTCATAGTTTTCTGCAAACATCTCACGAATAAGCCGATCCAGAGCAATGTCGTCAAAAATACTCCACCATTCCGATGAATTATCAGGAACATAGCCCGCAGAAACATTAACAAATGATTCCGGTACTTCAGCTTTGAGTTCCTTAATTTTGACCGACTGCTCTCTGACCCCACATCCCATGAGTGCTAAAGAGAAAAAAAGCACGCATGCAATCATATATTTCATAATCATCCCATCCCTGCGGAATAATAAAACTTTACACTACATTGACCTATTTAAAGAAAAAAAGTCTTAACTGCTTGGTAAATTTTTGTAAAGCAGCGTCAGCACGCTTAACGTAAATTAACGTGATTTTATTGCAGTTTACTTTTATAATTGTATTTATGAATTTTATAAATGCAAATATACTAATCATAGATGATGATAAAGAACTTTGCGAACTTCTTGAAACCTATCTCGGTGAGGAAGGTTTCCTTGTGGAAAGTGTCCATGAAGGTGTAAAAGGGCTTGAAAAAGCCGCAAACGGAAACTTTTCCCTTATAATATTAGACGTGATGCTCCCAGGGATGGACGGCTTCACCATCCTCCGCAAACTCCGAAAAACCAATGACACTCCAGTTTTTATGCTCACAGCCAGAGGTGAGGAAGGCGACAGAATATCCGGTATAGAAAACGGAGCGGACGACTACCTCCCTAAACCTTTCAACCCCCGTGAACTGATAGTCAGGATTAAAGCTATTCTCCGGCGTACCGGACGCTCCTCCACCGGCGATATAATTGAAGCAGGAAATCTGCGTATTAACACTGCTCTGCTGAATGCTTATGTTGACGGAGAGGAAGTTCCCCTTACCTCCGCAGAGTTCCAGATCCTTGAAATGCTTATGCGAAATCCAGGAAAAACAGTCAGCAGGGACGATATTTCCAAATTTGTTTTTGAAAGAGAGCTTAACTCATTTGACCGCAGTATTGATGTTCATATAAGCAATATAAGGAAGAAAATAGGCAGTACGGATTCAATCAAAAGCATAAGAGGCGCAGGCTACATTCTCACCGCAGAGGTTAAGAATTGAGACTTGTTAAAGGCGGAATATTCCTCAAGATCTTTATATCCTTCTGGATAAGCCTCATAGCATTCAGTGTTTTCAGCATTTTTCTTTATGTAATGTCAGACAAGGATTTTGTCAGAATCCTCAGCATAAAGGCACAGCATTCAAACGAAATTAATTTAAGCATCCTTCTCTCTGATAAATATAAGTCAATGGATGCCGACAGCTTCATAAAATACATCATAAAGAAATCTGCCGCTTCTAAAACTAAAGGCTACCTTTTCAACAGCAGCCTTGAAGAACTGACAGGGCAGTCGTTTCATGACGTAGTTAAGGAAACAGTCACAACACTGCATAAGCAGAAGCTCCGTGTCGTAAGGCAGATAAATGAAAGTGAAATTATAAACGGATATATTCTCCTTGATGATGCCGGCAATTCAAATGACAAGGTGAAGTATCTTATTCTGGTTTTCAGCCGCCCTGAAAGAAAAACAGTCGCTATGGTATGGATAAAGGAATATTCACAGGAAATACTCCTTCATATAATCATTATTTCGCTAATCAGTTTCTATCTGGCGAGGCACTTTACTGTTCCTCTTAAGGAAATTAATGTGGCTTCGGACAAAATAGCCAAAGGTTCGTTTGATATTTCCCTAAGCAATGTTGCGCACAGAAACGATGAATTCGGTGAACTTGCACACAAGTTTATGCAGATGGCTGAACGTCTGGAAGAAAACAGACAGCAGCAGATCAGAATGTTCAGAGACATATCCCACGAACTCCGCTCACCCCTCACAAGGATGAGACTTGCCATTGAACTGGCTTTGGCAAAGTCTGATCAGCCTACCGCTAAACTTCTGAACCGCATCGAAACCGAATGGAACAGGATGGGGGCAATGATATCTGATCTCAAGGCAGTTTCAGACTGTACGGATAAACAGATCAGGTTTGAGCATTTTGATATCTGCGGACTTCTTGAAAGCCTCATGCCTGATTTCCACTTTGAAGCGGAAGCGTCAGGGAAAAAAATCTTATACAGCGGGTGCATCTGCTACAAAATATATGGTAATAAAAGGCTTCTTTCGAGCGCCATTGAGAATGTTGTGAGAAACTCTCTGCGCTATTCAAAAGGAAAAATTGAAATAAATGTCAGCGCCGATGAATATTTTGTCACTGTGGAAGTTACTGATGACGGAAATGGTGTCCATGAAGACAACCTGGAGAAAATTTTTATCCCGTTTTTCAGGGAAAATGCCGATAGAGACAGACAAACCGGAGGAACCGGGCTTGGTCTCGCTATAGCCAAGCGTGCCGTGGATCTTCATGAAGGAACAATATCAGCATCCAACACAGAAGAAGGTCTCAAAGTTACATTAAAACTGCCGGTAAAAACCTAGGGTCTGTCCGGCGGCGGAGGCGGAAAACCGCCCATAGGCGGAGGTGGCGGAGGATTATTTTTAAATCTTTCATGGAGCTGAATCAGCTTTTTCATCTGCCCGTCATCAAGAACACTTTCCATCTTTCTGAAGGTTTCTTCAAAAATTCTATCGGCCTCTGCTTTAGTTTTTTCACGTAAAGCATCCGCCTGCGGGCGTGTTTCCTCAAGGATACGTCTGACTTCTGCAGATTGCTCCGGACTAAGCTTCAGCTCTCTTTCCAAGGTAGAATGTATCTTTTCCGCTATGTTATGCGGTTCCTTACGCATGTGGTGAAACTGCGCTATGCGGAATATATTCATTGCAGTAGCACCCGTCACAAAACCTATCAGAAAAATAATGCTTATATAAAATACTCTTTTCATGGCAAACCTATATAACAACGCCGGAAACACCGGTTACAAGCAGTTCCATAAGGTAAACCGCTTTTTCCTGCACCATATAGTTTTCTGTTATAAAGAAAACAGCCACAAGAACGCACAGAACAGGCACAAGAACAGCAAATGCCGGAGATTTCATAGCTGCAAATGGTAAATCCTGCTTGCTTTCAATGGCTTTTCTGTATGTCTTTTCCGCAAAGTATTCATCAGGAACAGTTTTCCTGAATGCTCTGCTGGCATCGCCAAGCTCTGATATCAATTTTTCATTATTCATAGTTACTGTCCCTGATTCCCATTTTCTTAAGTGCGTCTGAAAGTTTTTTCTTGGCACGGAAGGTTCTGACCTTTACCCCTGCCTTTGTCATGTTCATCATTTCCGCTGCTTCAGAAGCGGATACACCGTCAAAATATACCAGTTCCATCAATATTCTGTCTTTCGGAGAAAGAGAAAGCATCGCCCTGTCCAAAATCATCCTAAGGTGGAGCTGCCTGCTCTTCCTCTCAAACTCGTCCCCTGCGCTTTCAGATTCAAGCTTTTCCAGAAGATTTCCGCCGTCATTGTTCAGGCTGCTGAGAGACATTTCATTTTTTCTGTATTCACGCCGCCAGTAATCACAGCAGCAATTTATGCTCACTTTTTTTAGCCAGCCCTTTATCTTTTCGTGATTATCTAATGTTTTCAAAGACTTAAAAACCTTTATAAAAACTTCCTGTGCAATATCCTCGGTTATATCCTCCGGAACATGCCTTCCCACTGTTTCAAAAACCAGTGACTCGAACCTCTTGATAAAGGTTTTAAAATATTCGTATTCCCCGCAGATAAGCCTTTTTATCAGCTCCTCATCGGAAATATCACGCACAGTGCTGTTGTTCATTCAATATATCATTCTTCCGCTTATTGCCCTTATCAGTCAATATAAAGTTTATTTCAGGGCGGCAGGCTGCTGCTGTTTCCTGCCGCCCCTACGGGTTGGTGTGCGTCCTGTCCGAATCTGCGTCTTTAACTGTCATTAATCCTTACGCCTCGCCGAAAAGAAGCGAATTCATCATCATTGAGTACCTGAATTCAAAAGAACCTTCCTCTTCATCAGTTGAGGTCATCTTTTCCAGTGCGCTCATAAGCAGTTCAGTCATTTGATCCTGACTGTTTTCTGCGGCGGCTGTTTCAGCCGTTTCTTCAGCTTCTTCAGCATCATCAGTGCCGGCGATGCTTACTGTTGTGTTGGCTGCTGATTCTTCGCTGGCTTCGGCGAGAGCTTCCAGAAGGCTTAGAAGAGTATCATCAGAACTTTCCTCAGACTCACTCATAGGAGGCATTCCGCCGCCCATAGGGGGTTTTCCGCCCTGCATTCCGTACATGCCTTCAGCAGGCGCATTCTCATACAGTTCCTTTCCTTCCTGCGCCAGTTCAACAAGGCTTATCCCCTGCTCCTCGGCATAGGCTTTGAGTTCATCAGAGGCTGATTCCGCAACGCTTTCTGCGTCGAACTCCTCTTCACTTTCTGCTGCTTCCTTTACAGAGTTTCTGAAGTCTTCCATGTCGGTCTGAAGTTCATCGGGCATATTAACCATAAAGCTTCCCATGACGCTTATATCTGTTTTATCAACAGATAAGAGCGAAGCAAAACGGCTGTTCTGGCTGTTTTCTTCTGTTTTTGAACCGGAAGAAACCTGTGTCAGTCCGCTGATTTTCAGGCTTTCATAAAGACCGCTTGAAGCAGAAATTATCATTGTCATCCTCCCTGAAGTATTATTCGGCATCCTGCCTGATATCCGTTTAGACGATAAATCTTTTGTCTGGGTTACATCTGTTTTGATCTGCTAAAATAAATTTAGTAATTTATTCAGATTTGCTTGACTGCACAGAAATCAACAATTAATATTAATTTATAATGATTACAAATTTGTTCTCATTATAATCAAGAAGGAAATAATGAAAATCAGCCTTGAAGAAACTGCGAAAGAATTATCGGAAAGAAACATCAGACCCTCAATACAAAGAGTGCGGATACTTGCTTATATGAAAGAGAACCTCTGCCACCCTACGGTGGAAAAGATTTATAACGATCTTCATCCTGAAATTCCGTCACTCTCAAAAACAACAGTTTACAATACACTGAACCTCTTTCTGGCGGCCGGTCTGGTACGTATGCTGAATATCGAGGAGAATGAAATAAGGTATGACATAGTTATGAAAACTCACGGACATTTCAAATGCGAATCCTGCGGAGAAATTTTCAACTTCAGGATCAATATAGATGACTTTCCCGCTGATGACCTAAACGGATTCACCATAAAAGACAGAGATGTTTATTTCAAAGGCGTATGCCCGAAATGCAGAAAAGAGAAAGTTAAGGAGGCAGAGTAATGGACAAAAAGAAAAAACAGAAGCTGACAACCGTTGCAGGCGCACCCGTTGTGGACAACCAGAATGTTCAGACCGCAGGTCCCCGTGGTCCTATGCTGCTTCAGGATGTATGGTTTCTTGAAAAACTTGCTCATTTTGACAGGGAAGTGATACCCGAAAGAAGAATGCACGCCAAAGGCTCAGGAGCATTCGGCACTTTTACCGTTACACATGATATAACAAAGTACACCAAAGCCAAAATATTCTCCAAAATAGGCAAAAAAACTGACATGTTTGTCAGGTTCTCCACCGTTGCCGGTGAAAGAGGCGCAGCAGACGCCGAAAGAGATATTCGTGGTTTTGCCATGAAGTTTTACACTGAAGAAGGCAACTGGGATCTTGTGGGCAATAATACTCCGGTATTTTTCCTGCGTGATCCGCTGAAATTTCCTGACCTCAACCACGCAGTTAAGCGTGATCCCAGAACAAACATGAGAAGTGCAAAGAACAACTGGGATTTCTGGACATCCCTCCCTGAAGCGCTCCATCAGGTTACAATTACAATGAGCGAGAGAGGTATCCCCCTTTCCTACCGCCATATGCACGGCTTCGGAAGCCACACTTTCAGTATGATAAATGACAAAAACAAACGTGTATGGGTTAAGTTTCACCTTGTGTCGCAGCAGGGAATAAAAAATCTCACAGATGAAGAGGCTGAAAAAGTAATCGGCAAATGCCGTGAAAGCCACCAGAGAGACTTACTTGAAAGCATTGATAAAGGCGACTTCCCCAAATGGACAATGTATATTCAGGTCATGACCGAAGAACAGGCAAAGAAAATGCCCTACAATCCGTTTGACCTTACAAAAGTTTGGTACAAAAAGGAGTTCCCCCTCATTGAGGTAGGTTATTTCGAACTGAATAAAAACCCTGAAAACTACTTTCAGGATGTTGAACAGGCTGCGTTTAACCCCGCAAACATTGTTCCCGGAATCGGCTTTTCACCCGATAAAATGCTCCAGGGAAGGCTTTTCTCCTATGGAGATACACAGCGTTACAGACTCGGTGTAAACCATCACCAGATCCCGGTGAACGCACCCAGATGCCCATTCCACAGCTACCACAGAGACGGACAGATGCGTGTTGACGGCAATCAGGGCTCAACCCTGCACTATGAGCCCAACAGCTACGGCGAATGGCAGGAACAGCCTAAATTCCGTGAACCGGAGCTTGAGCTTCAGGGCGGTGCGTGGAACTGGAATTTCCGTGAGGATGATGACGATTACTTCACTCAGCCCGGAATACTCTTCAGGCTTATGAATTCTAAACAGCAGAAGGTGCTGTTTGAAAACACAGCAAGGGCAATGGGAGACGCACCGGAAGAAATCAAAATCCGCCATATCGGAAACTGTATGAAAGCAGACCCTGCATACGGAAAAGGCGTAGCTGAAGCCATGAAGATCGACATTAAAAAGGTAAAATAATAAAAAACATCGACATGAGCCCCTTTGCAAAAAGGGGTTCATATCTTTTTACCGGAACAGAAGTTCTGTGGATAGTTTCTATTTACGGCAGATTACCCACCCGCCGCAGTCATTCTGAAAAATTTCCGTAAGACCGCCGAGCTGGTTGAATGTGTCAGCCAGAGTCTGCGGAGTGTGGTCAATGCCTGTTCTTTTCTTGACCTTTTTAGGCCATTCGGGGTTTCTTTCCCGCATTTTTTCTATGATAGCCTGTTTGACCCTCTGTTTGCCGAAGCCGCTTCCGATGAATATTATCCCGCCCGGAGCAAGAACACGCATCAACTCACCGAAAGCACCCAGATGATCCTCCCAGAACCACACAGAACTGCGGCTCACGATAAGATCGAACGAGCCGTCAGCAAAAGGCAGACTGTGAACACCTGCCACAAGAGCTTCTGCAATAGACGAAAAACCCCAGCTGTCAACTCTTTTCCGTGCGAGGTTTATGGCATCAGCAGAGATATCAGCCAGAATAAGGCGCATGTCGGCCATACGGGCTATCTCAAGCCCCAGATGACCTCCGCCGCAGCCGATATCAAGGCATGTTCCGCTCTCTTTTCCTGTGATTTTCAGAATCTGTTCCGCAACAACAGGATAAAGAGGAGCAAAAACCTCATCGGCTATGGCATCAAATTCATGCGCCCTGTTCGGCATATTGATTCACCTCAAACGGTTTTCTCTGCAAGCCCCAGAAATTCACCTAATTCAAAATCTATTTTTTTGCCGGATCTCAGCATATTTCTTATCTCAAGTATTTTAGCGTCAAACTCTTCCAGAACAGCGAGATTTTCTTTTTCCTTCCCTTCTGTATCGATCAAAGCGGCAATGCCTCCGTTGCTGATCGCTATACGTCTGTTACCCATAAGCGCAAGAATCGGATCATGGGTGGACATCAGGACAATTTTCTCTTTTCTAACAAGAAGTTCTAAGGCTTTCTTTCTGTCAACTCCGGCGTTTTCTATCTCATCTATCAGGACAATGGGTGATGAACTTAAAAGAGCCGTATCTGCTATCATAAGCGCCCGTGACTGACCGCCTGAAAGCTGGGTAAGAGCAGTCTTGCGCTCAAATTTTTCTCCGGCAAGCTCGTTAGCGCACTCTATAACAGACTGCACAGTTGAATCTATATCCACAACCATTCGGCTTGAGGCATGCATGGCAACAAAACTCTCCACATTCAGATCCACCACAAAGTTCATGTTCTGGGAAAGCTGTGCAACAAGCTTGTTCTCAAAGCGGAAGCGTTCGTTCTGTGTGGGTTTCTTGCCGTCGATGAGGATTGTTCTGCCTGTCGGGGTGTCTTTCTGGGCAAAGCACTCAATATCTGCCAGAAGACGGCTTTTGCCGGAGCCTGTGGGACCCACAATACACATAATATCCCCCGGACAAAGTTCTATCTCAACATTTTCCTCACGCCCGTTTTTATCTGTTCCGCCGATTATAGTAAGTGATGAAAGTCTGCGTTTTGAGTTTTTCATCAGCTCCGCTGCCTGCGCCATAAATTCCAGAAAGTGCGTACGCATCTGCTCATGGGAAAGTCCCGCATCCTCCATAGTTTCTTCTTCAACAGATTCTATGAGCTGTTCCGGAGTCTGAAGGCTGTCCTTCCACGATAAGCCGATTGAGCGGAAATAGTCTCCTGCGTACGGATGTTCCTGAAGAAGCCTGCCGAAAGGCACTTTTAAAAGATGTTTACCCATTTGGAACCGCCTCTTTGAATGTCATTTTCTTAACATTTCCTTTCTGGTGGTCCACGCCGATATCGGTTTCACCCACACAATAGGGGCATATAGCAGCGGGAATTGAAAAACGCAGTCTTGCCCCCTCAAGAGATGAAACTTCGGAGGCTTCATCAAATGAAAAACTCAAATCATAAGCTCCCTGACCTGTAATGCCGTTTACGAACATGACAGCAGCCTTGGGGTTAGCCTGACGGACACGGAAAGCAAAAACCTCTCTTTCCGCCTGGGAAACTATGTCTCCCTTGGTGATAACGGCTATGTCTGCATAACGGAGCATTGGACCAATTTTCTGCGGTGTGTCCACGCCGGAAAGGCAGTCCACAACGCACACGGCAGTAACGCCTTTGATATGAGGTGCGCAGCGGTTGCATAGCCCTGCGCTTTCGCTTATCAGAACGTCAAATCCCTTTTCCCTGCCCCACTGAACACAGTCGTCAATGTTGCTTACGAAGTAATGGTCGGGGCAAAGGTTACCGGAGAGTCCGGTAACAACTGTCAAACCAGCTTCAGTGTAGAGCCTGTGATCAAGTGCGGAAAGACAGTCAAACTTGACAATTCCGATCTTGCCTTTGTATTTGGAGAGATATTCGGCGGTTTTTATAATAACCGAGGTCTTCCCCGCTGACGGGGGACCTGCGACAGTAATAAGCTTCATTTATATTTACCCTTTATATATCAGCGGATTATAACGTGCAGTTTTTTACCCTGCTCTTTTCTGTACTCTCTGAGTTTTGCCATGAAGTTATCATTTAATTCATCGGAAAAGGCTTTCATGTCTCTGCTTCTGATAAAGTCCCAGCCGAGCCATTTGATTTTTGCCCCTTCGGGAAGCTTATTGTCAGCTTCGGGATGCACAGAGGGGAAAAAAGAGGACGCCATAATGTCAGCAAGCTCTGTTCCTGTCATGTAGTCTATAATGGGTTTCAGGCGTTCTTTTTCCTTCTTTTTAACAAGCATATACATGGGGCTTGCCATTGCTCCGTCCTCCGGCCAGATAATTTCCGTATGTTCGGTATTCGGGCATGATTTGGCAAAAAACCAAGGAAGAACATAGATTGCAGCTCCGGTTGACATCGAACTTCCGGCAGCTTTTGCCATCTGTGATGCGTGCCAGCCGTCTTTTATGTTCGGCAGAAGTTTATCAAGACCTTCCTGACCGTAATCTTTCCAGATATTTACAAGAAGAACCTCACTGATGTAGTCATCACTTCCGCCGACAATTATGTTGTTTTTATATTCCGGTTTCATCAAATCGCTCCACCTGCGGGGAACGGGAAGATCTTTAAGTCGTTTATAATCCACAAGCATTATGTATGTATAAACAGCATACACGGTGTAAACCCCCAGAGGGTCTTCTATGCCTGCGGAGGCGAATGGTTCGGGCATGGGCTTCATCTGGCAGGCTTCATAATGCCCGCTGTCAAGAAATCGTGATGTAAACTGGGTTCTGTAAAAAGAACCGAAGCCAATGGAGCTGACAATATCCGGCAGTTCATCTATGTTGTAGGACTGCCATATATCCTCATAAGGATCAGCCCCTCCGCAGCCCATAGGGACGAAGCTGACAAATTTTTCCCCTGTTTTTTCAAGGTGTTTTATCATCGCCTCTTCGTATGACTCTTTAAAAAGGTGCTTGACCGGACACACCATATAGCCGAGGAAATCCGGCTTGACCGGGGGTGCATCTTCCGTGTAGAGCATAGGAACTTCGCTTGCCTCTATGCGTTTTTCCAGAAGCGAATAGAAAATTTCGGGGTTAAGCTCTCTCATCTTCGTGAATGAAGACAGAGTAAGGGTTTTGAGAAACGCACCGTTATCCGCAAAACACCCGAGACCGTTCATCATGAACAGTTCTTTTGTTTCGGGAAAATCGGTTAAAATGTCTGAAATACTCATTTCAGGCCTGATATTTTTCAAGATAGCCTCCTTGAAACCGTGCATAAAAGCCGCACGGGGGTAATATAGCCTGATCCGTCACATAATAAGAACGATATCGCTATGTATTAAACTATATAGCGATATAATTAAATTTTCAATGAAAACATGTTTATTGTTTTATAACATGAATAATATCTATTTTATCCTTTTTGACTGGTTTGTCCAGTGTGTAAGCTCATTCAGCTTTTTCCGCAGCAGCAAGGATTCCGGATACTTTTCTGATTTCTGCTGTGGTAAGAAGAATATTCAGCTTTGCCGCTCTCAGATCATATTGTGATTTTTCCGCCTCCGCTGCGGTGCGCTTAACCTTAGCTTCGCTGACCAGTCCGGCTTTGAGCCTGTCGTTCATCTGACGGCTGTTTTCTTCTGCCAGTTCCGCAGCCTTTTCAGCAGTTTTAAGCACACTTTCAGCATATTCAAGCCTGCCGTTCAGCCTGTTAAGTTCAACTTCAAGCCTGCCTTTGGCATTCCGCAGATTTTCAGATGCCTGAATAACCTGCGCGTTCCTCTGCCCCAGAACACCTCTGCGCTTGCCCCAGTCAAATACATCCCACTCCGCCTGCACGCCGAAAGTGGTTATGCTGCTGTCAACAAAAGGGACTCCGTCCTGGTATGTATGCCTTGCGAACAGCCCAAGATCAGGAATATATTCATCCCTCGCCGCCCCTCTGGCTCTCATTGCTTTTTCCAGAATGTATTCAGCCGCTTTTACATCAGGAGAGGTGAGTTCCGCCTCTGTTTTTGTAATGCTGATACTCTCCGGCTCATCTGTAATTGATTCACCGTCAAGGGTAATTTCTGTATCAGAGGGTAAATTAAGTAAATCCCTGAACTGCGCTTTCAGGTCTGAAAGCCTTGTTTCAGCAGATTTAAGGTTCTGTCTGCTGTTTAAAAGCCCTGTTTCTGCCTCCATAACGGCAGATTCAAGAACATTGCCGGCGGAGAAGGCATCCTCTGCTTCCTTAACTGTTTCCTCAAAGGCGTTAACGTAGGTTCCGTAAACTTCTGTCTGTTTCTCCGCAAGGAGAATGCCGTAAAAAAGCTGACGCACCGCAAATGCTGTTTCGTTCACCGCTTTTTTATGTTCTGTCTTTGCCGTTTTCAAGTCAGCATCCGCAGCACCTACACCCTCATTTATCTTAAAAAGCTGTGTAAGCGGCTGCTTTATTGTGGTGTTCACAATAAAAAGAGAATCGCTTCCCTGATCTATTTCGAGATCCTCAGTTGGAAAACCTCCAAGCCCCGGAACAGTTCCCAGTGCGCCTTTATCGATTGTCACTAGTCCGTTATTGGTCGTTTCGGAGTACATTGAATCCACAGTAAGCATAGGAAAATAGTTTGCTTTGGCGGTTCTTTTCACAGATACCTGCTCCTGAATCCTCGCCTCTGTAATCTTCAGATTACGGCTGTTTTTAAGGGCATATTCCTCCGCCTGCTTAAGTGTAAACGTATCAGCATGTACTGTACCTGTAAAAAGCATAAATGCCATGACAGCCGCTGCTGTTTTTGCACCTCTTTTTTCTGACATAACAACAACATAAAGCACAGGCACCACAAGAAGCGTAAAAAACATGGAAAAAATAAGCCCCACAGCTATAACACTGGCAAGCGGACTCCAAAGGCTTGAACCGGAGAGGATCATAGGGGTAACACCCACCGCTGCCGCCATGGTAGTAAGAAATATTGGACGCAGTCTACGCTCCCCCGCTTCTGTTGCTGCACGCTCCAGGCTATGCCCCTCCGCCGTTTTCTCTTTTATGTAATCCACCAAAATAATAGCGTTTCTAACCACTATTCCGCAAAGGCTTATAAGCCCCATGAATGCAGTAAAGCCGAACGGGTTTCCGGTAATGAACAGCCCGAACATAGCTCCGGGCAGAGCAAGAGGTATGGACGCCATAATTATAAGCGGTTCACGGATATTCTTAAACTGCACAAGAAGAACAAAAAATATAGCTATCAGACTGATTCCGAGAGCAACCATCATCTGCGGGAATGTTTCATCTCTGTTCATAAGCTCACCGCCGTAGCTTATGCTGTATCCGGCAGGAAGACTGATTGCTTCAATCTCCGGACGAACCCTGTCAAGAAGCGCAGAGGCGTAATATCCTTCCTTCACAAAAGCTCTGACAGTGAGGGTGGGCACACCGTTTCTGCGGACTATACGGCTTGTCTGAAACTCCGTTTTAACTTCCGCAACGGAGCGTACCGGAATTTTTGCACCTGTTACGGGTGAGGTTATATAATAATCGCCTATATCACTTATTTTGCTGCGGTTTTCCTTATTAAGACGAAGAACCACGGGTATGACTCTTTCCCCTTCTCTGTAGTTGGTTACTGTTATACCGTCAAATCCTCCGTAGAGATACCCGGCAATGGCTGAAGCCGGAATACCGAGCCTTGCGGCGGCGTCAGTGTCCACATTAACATCTATCATCATTGAATCATTAAAATAGTCCGTATGCACAAAATCAGAATACGGCACAGAGGATATTATTCCCCCTATCTCCGCCCCAATTTGTTTAAGTTTATGAATATCATATCCGCTTATCCGCACCTCAACCGGAGCCTCAAGAAGATTACCCTGCTGAAGTTCCTTAACTATTACAAGTGCTTCCGGTGCGGTTTCGGCGAGGGACTTTCGGAGTTCATAAACCAGTCCCACAGTCGCCTTTTCAGACACTGTGTTGACAATAAACTGACCATAAGCGGTGTCAGGCTGCTGGGGGTTGACATTATAGTAGAATCTCGGTGCGCTTCTGCCCACGAATGCGGCAAAATGACTGACATCAGAATGCTCAGAAAGTCTGCCTTCGATGCGGTTCATAACAGCATCAGTTGCCTCGATTCTGCTTCCCTGAGGCATCCAGACATCAATTACAAACTGGTTGCGCTCGGCTGACGGGAAAAACTGCTGTGGAATATATTTAAAATACAAACCGCCAAGGACAATGCCAGCTATTCCCACAACAGCAGCTAAATATTTGCGTTTCATAAATATATTGATCGTAACAGCGTATGCGCCCTGCACCCTGTCCAGAACAGAACGTCTCTGCTTTTTATCCGGTGTATCAGAATGCAGACCCTTTTTGATAAAAAATCTGCAAAGAATCGGAGTGAGCATAACCGCCACAATAAACGAAACCGAAAGAGCAATTGCAACGGTTTTCGGCAGTGCGGAAATAAACTCGCCCACTGAGCCGGAAAGAATGAGAAGCGGCAAAAATGAGAATATGATAGTAAGAGTCGCTGTGAGTACGGGAACAAATACATCGCCAGCCGAACGCCACGCCACATCTTCCTTCGGCACTTTTCTGTCCAGAAGTTCAACATAGTTGTCAGCAATAACAATAGCGTCATCCACCACAATGCCCAGCACCATAATAAGCGATGCTATGGAAACCTGATGGAGCGCTATCTCGAAAGTGTTCATCAAACCCAATGTAGCACAAAGAGTTACCGGAATTGCAACAGCCGCAATGACAGCCACTCGGAAAGGAAGGAGAATAATAGTAACAAGGATAACCGAGGCAATGGCAAGCATAAACTCATGGGTTAGAGTGTTCATTCTCTCTTTTACGACAGTGGGCTGGTCAGCAATGAGGTCAAGTGAGATATCAGGCGGCAGAATCCCCTTCAGCCCTGTAAAAACATTACCAATCGATTCGCCCAGTTCGACAATGTTTTTCCCTTCCTGCATCTCAACAGAAATAAGGAGTGCAGGTGTGCCGTCATAACGGATCATAAATGAAGGGTCTTCATAAACTCTTTCTATATCAGCCACATCCTTGAGGTAAACAGGATGACCTGTGGTACGGGAAACATCAATGAGAGTATTCCTCACATCATCTTCCGCTTTAAAAAGACCTGCTGTTTTTATGGGGATTTTGCTTTCTGCCGATTCAAAATTACCTGAAAAACCAACGGTATTTCTCTCTTTCAGCATACGGGCAATCTTCATGGGATCAGTTGCATATGCGGCAAGCCTTTCGGAATCAGTAGTAACCTTTATCTGTTCCTGCTGTTTGCCATAGACAACAACCTTGCCGACCTCACGTACCGAACGCAGACCGTCCTGTATCTTATCTGCATAATCGCTTAATTCGCGATAACCGTAGTTGTCCCCGTGGACAGCGATGAGCATGGCTACAGTATCACCGAAATCGGAGTTGACTGATATTGCGTAAACCCCTTCCGGAAACTCGGACTTTGCCTCTGCAAATTCATTGCGGAGCTTCGCCCAGAACACATCAGCCTCGGTGACATAATCCTCAAGCTCAACATTCACCACGGCAATACCCGGACGGCTTGTGGAGTAGGTCTTTTCCTTTCTTATTTCAGGGAACTTAAATATGTGTTCTTCAAGTTTAACCGTGAGCTGGCGTTCAACCTCTTCTGAGGAAGCACCGGGGTAAACCGCAAACACCAGCCCTGTGCGTATGGTTATGGAAGGGTCTTCAGTTCGAGGCATTTTAAGAAAAGCGTGGATGCCGACTATCACCACAGCAAGGGTGATAACAACTGTAACTATGGGGTGATTGAGGGAACTTTTGATAAATTTCATGAGATTACTCCGCAGCAGGCTTAACCGCCGCTCCATCCCTCAGCCTTTCCTGACCTGCCGTTATTATAAGCTCGTCACCCTTCAGCCCGTTTTTTATCTCTATATCAGTATTGTACAATCTACCGGTCTCCACCTTCTGTGCGTAGGCTCTGTTTTCCTTAAGCACAAAAACCGCAGGGGCGCCCTGGGTATCCCTGACAACGGAATTAAGCGGCACTGTGAGCATCTTTGTTTTTTCATCTGCCACGACAGCTACATCCGCCGCCATACCTATTTTCAGAAGCCCGTCAGGATTGGAAACTTCTATTTTTACAAGATAAGTTCTGGTGGCTGGGTCAGCGGAAACATTCACAACACGGACTCTGCCCTCAAAAACCTTGTCAGGGAGTGCAGAAATACTTATTTCAGCCTTCTGCCCGGTTTTTATGAACCGTATATCCTTCTCCGGCATGCCTGAACTCACGTCCACAGGGTCGAGGCAGACAGTCTCCACAACGGGATAGCCTGATGAAACTGTTTCACCTTCTGCTATGAAGCGTTTGGACACATAACCGTCATTTACGGCATAAAGTTTTGTATCGTTTAATCTTTTTTGTTCATATGCCAGTGCAGCCTGCGCCTGTCTGTAAGCAGCGGCTGCCTGTTGTTTATCCTCTTTCTGTCCGCCTGTCTGCGCCATTTCATATTGGCGTTCGGCAGATTCATACGCCGCCTTGAACTTAAGATAATCATTTGGAGCAAGACTCCCTGCATCATAAAGCATTTTCATTCGGGAGTGTTCATCCTTTGAGCGTTCGTATGCTATTCTGGCTTGTTCAAGCTGTTCACTTCTTGCAGGTCCGTCGGCTTTTTCAAATGCCGCTTTTGCCATATCAGCCTGTGCCTGGGCTCTGCGGACGGCTATTATGTAATCAGCGGGGTCAAGCTCGGCAATGAGAGAGCCTTTTTTCACAAAGTCGCCCTCATCAGGTACAATGCGAACCACTCTGCCCGCAACAAGGAAAGACAGTTTTGACGGAGAATCCTGTGATGTGACAGTGCCCCCGGCCGAGACTCTGAGATGATCATCAACCATATTAACTGCTGTGGTTTTTACCGGGATAAAGTTTTCTTCAACGGTTTTTTTGTTGCTTCCGCATCCCCATAAAACAGCCAGAATTATTAAAATGGTCAATGATTTTTTCATAAATATACCTCATTTCCTAATATACCTGATTAGATTATATGCCTGTTTAATATTTATATCATCGCACCTTTGTTATGTCATTTCAATAAGTTCGTCAATAAAGTTGTCAATTTTCTAAACATATTTTAGTTATATGTGAAACATAAAAATATAAAAACATACTGCTTATATGTGAATTATTATTTTCATATGAGTATTAATATAATCATATGCACAAAGAGCAAATAGTGTTATATTATTCAATATTTATTTACAGAGGATGCTCATGAAAATTTCATTCAGAATGAAAATTCTGCTTCCGGTGGTGGTGAGCGTTGTTATCGCTTTCCTCCTCACAGGAATAGCCTCCTATCGGGCTGTCAACAGGGAGACAGTCATAATCGCACAGAACGATGTGCGGAATATGACTTACAGATACGGTCATCTGATCAAAAGCTATGTGGAACAGGCACTAAGCACTTCCTTTGCTCTGTCAGCATCGGCAGAGGCAATGTCTGCCAACGGCGGTGCAATCGAGCGCAAAAAAGTTGCAGACATGCTTAAAAAGGCTGTTGAGGACAACCCAACGCTTTTTGACGCATGGATTGTCTGGGAACCTGATATGTTTGACGGACAGGATGAAGAGCTGGACGGAAGCGGTACATCAGGCACGGGCGAAAACGGTCAGTTCGCCCCCTTCGCAGTGAGGCTTGGCGGTGTTGTGAGACTTGCAGCAGCAGGCGGCATGTATGAGTCCGACTGGTCATCGGACTGGTATCAGAAGCCTTTTCAAAGCGGCAAACCAAATATAGGCGAACCAATCACCCGTAATATAGGTGATGAAACTGTCACATCTGTGTCAATAGGAGTTCCGTTTACCGTAAACGGTAAAACAGCAGGTGTTGCAGGCGTTGATATATCTGTTGAACTCTTTGATGAGCTGCTTTCCGGAGTCAGCGTTTATGAATCCGGCTATACGTTTATGCTTTCTCACAACTATACTGTTCTTGTCCATCCGGTTTTGGAAATTGTCGGCAGCAGGGCACGCCTTGCGGATACCATCAGCCCTTATCTTGACAACGGTGAAGAATATTTTGTTGAGACTGTTTCATCCCAAACTGGAAAAACATCCTACACGCTTTACTCTCCAATAGAAATCGACGGGACAGACTACAGCTACTTCATAGGCTTAAGTGTGCCTGTTGATGAAATAATGAAGGCTGTAAAAGAAATAACAGTAACAATAGCCGTAGCGGCTATCGCCGCAGTAGTTGTTATAATAGCTGTAATACTTGTCATTGTCGGTTTTCTCATACGTCAGCTCGGCGGAGAACCGCAGGAGGTTGTGGCGACTGTTCATAGAATAGCAGGCGGCGACTTTACTGCTGATATCAAAACAGCTAAAAACGACAATTCAAGCCTTACTTACGCTGTGAAAGAGATGGTTGAAGGCTTAAGCGGAATGATAAAAAATGTGACCGATGCGGCTGACAGACTGCGTGAGGCGAGCAGTAATCTTTCTACCGGAGCCCAGCAGCTTTCCAGTGGTATGACGGAGCAGACGGAACGCTCAGGGCTTATCACCATCGCTTCAAGTGAAATGAACTCGACCACGGGAACCATAGCGCAGGACCTCACCGAAATAACATCCTTCGCACAGCAGACAACTGAAAAAGCCGTAAACGGAGACAAAGTTGTTAATAATTCCTTACGGGCGGTGGAAAAAATTAAAGATACTGTGGATCAGTCCGCAGTGCTTGTGCATTCCCTCGGTGAGAAATCACAGGAGATAAAAGATATCGTCAACGTAATCAGTGATATAGCAGACCAGACAAACCTTCTGGCGCTTAATGCGGCAATCGAGGCAGCAAGAGCCGGTGAAGCAGGAAGAGGCTTTGCAGTGGTTGCTGATGAGGTTCGCAAGCTTGCAGAACGCACCCAGAAAGCAACAACAGAGATCTCGGCTCTGGTTCAGGGAACACAGACAGAAATGAACAATGTTATTGTTTCTATGGAAGGAGTTACATCACAAGTTCATCAAGGGGTGGAATCATCTCGCCTTATCAGCTCTGTCCTTGAGGAGATTCAGCAGGGTGTGGCTATGCTTCAGTCTATGGTAGAAAATATCTCAAGTGCCACACAGGAAATGGCGTCCACAAGCTCACAGATTCAGCAGGACATAAGCTCTATCTCCTCTGTTTCCAATGAGGTTAAAACCACTTCTGACCATTTGGCGGAAAGCGCATCCGGTCTGGAACATATTTCAGATAACCTGCGCCAGCTTATGAGCAGATTCAGACTCAAAAATTAATCATCAGCCATAAAAGCCCCTGAAACAACAAGTTCAGGGGCTTTTTCTATTTTGATCATCAAACAATTTTCCGTAACCTGTCTTTTCATTCTTGACTTTTACTATTACGCTGTTATCATGACATATGAACATATAAGCATATGTTATCACGTATTCGGAGTCAGGAATGGTTAAGGAAATAGAAAAAGACCTTTGCGATGAGAAGTGTATACACCCGCAATCCATATGTTTTATAAAACAAAACATGCTTGATGAAAGCATGGTGTATGACCTTTCTGAAATGTTCAAAGCTATAAGCGAGCCTTCAAGGATAAAGATACTCCATGCACTGTCAAGGCGTGAGCTTTGCGTATGCGACCTTGCGGAAGCGCTGGGAATGAACCAGTCGGCTGTGTCGCACCAGCTGAGAGTTTTACGCAGTGCAAGACTTGTCAAATTCCGCAAAGAAGGAAAGGAAGCCTGGTACTCTCTGGATGATGATCATGTCGTAACCCTTATGTGCCAAGGCATAGAACATATTTCGCACCTTAAAGAGAAATAAAATGATAAAATTTAAAAATCTGAATAATAAATGCACTGACGCTTGCTGCTCAGGAATAAGCATCCACGAAGCCGAAGAGGCAAAACAGGAAAAATGCCGGACAGTATCACTTCATGTGGAAGGCATGGACTGTGCCGATTGCGCAGCAAAACTGGAATCCGCCGTAAAAAAAATGGCAGGGGTAGCGGAAGCTAAAATAAATTTCACTGCGGCAAAGCTCAAGGTTGTATTCGACGAGACAGCCACAGATATTGAACAAATCATAAAAACTGTCGCAGGCTTCGGTTACAAAGCATTTGAAAAAGCGGAAAACGCAGTGACATCAATATTCAGGCTTAACGGTCTGGACTGTGCCGACTGCGCAGCAAAACTGGAAAAGCGTCTTTCATCCATGAAGGGTGTAAGTTCAGCTAAAGTCAACTTCTCAGCATCAAAAATGACCATAAACCACTCCCTGAATGACACCGATATAATTAACGCTGTGGAGCAGGCTGGCTATCAGGCTGTAAAACACGGGGACAAGGCAGTGTTCACTCCATGGTGGAAACAGCCGAGAATGCTTGCCGTTGCCGCATCAGGAATAGTTCTGGCTGTTTCTATGATTGCGGATAAGGCAGGTCTGAACGCAGTTCCTTTATATGCTCTTGCTATGCTCCTTGGTGGGTTTCATGTGGCAAAAAGCGGCTTTTTTGCCCTTAGAAGCCTCACTCTGGACATGAACTTCCTTATGATAACAGCGGCGGCAGGTGCGGCGGCTATCGGTGAATGGAGCGAAGGAGCAACAGTTGTCTTTCTTTTTTCATTCGGCAACGCACTACAGGCATACACTATGGACAAGACCCGCAACTCAATAAGATCACTCATGGAGCTTGCCCCGCCGGAAGCCCTCGTACGCAGAAACGGTAAGGAAACCCGCATGAAGGTTGAGGAGATTCTCACCGGAGATCTTGTAATAGTAAAACCCGGAGAAAGAATCGCCGTTGACGGAACAGTGTCAAACGGCTCATCCTCTGTTAATCAGTCTGCAATAACGGGTGAATCAATGCCTGTGGATAAAAAAACAGGAGATCTGGTTTACGCAGGAACTGTGAATACCCACGGGGCTCTCGAAATAACCGTCACCCGCAAAGCAGAAGACTCAACTCTGGCTAAAATAATGCACGCAGTGGAAGAAGCACAGGCGCAGAAAGCTCCTATGCAGCAGTTTGTGGATGTTTTTGCCAGATATTATACTCCCGCTGTAATACTCGGGGCAGCAGCAATAGCAGTGTTCCCCCCCCTGTTTTTCGGAGCAGATTTTAGTGTATGGTTTTACCGTGCCCTTGTTCTTCTTGTTATTTCATGCCCCTGCGCTCTGGTTATATCTACTCCTGTATCAATAGTTTCCGCCATAGGCAACTCATCACGCAACGGAGTTCTTATAAAGGGTGGAGCCTACATGGAAAGACTGGGCGGAATAAAGGCATTTGCCTTCGATAAAACCGGAACTCTCACCTACGGAAAACCCCATGTCACGGATGTTATTCCTTTTGCTTCCGTAACAGAAGAAAAGCTTCTTATACATGCCGCCGCTGTTGAAAAGTGGTCTGAACACCCTATAGCAAAGGCTGTTACAGAAAAGGCATCAAAATACGGTATTCCTGCTGTCACAGGCTTCAAAGCGATACCCGGTAAAGGGGCAATGGCAAATCTGGAAGGTGCTGTTGTTTACGTGGGAAATGCACGTCTGTTCAGGGAAGCGGGGATTAATACAGAAAAATATGAACAGACTGTCAGCACCCTTGAGCAGCAGGGTAAGACAGTAATCTTCATAGGAACCGAAACCGAAATTTACGGTATAGTCGCCGTTGCGGATACATTGAGAGACAACAGCAAACAAGCGGTTGAAGCACTGAAAAAAGCAGGGGTAAGCCATATCGCAATGCTCACCGGAGACAACGGCAGAGCAGCTTCCGCTGTGTCTTCCAGCTTAAACATCGACGGAGTTTACAGTGATCTGCTGCCTGAAGACAAAGCAGATGCTGTTAAGAAACTCAAAGCCAGCTACGGGAGTGTTGCCATGATAGGAGACGGTGTTAATGATGCACCTGCTCTGGCACTGGCAGATGTTGGTATTGCTATGGGTGTCGCAGGTTCAGACACTGCTCTGGAAACCGCCGATATAGCTCTCATGGCTGATGACTTGAGTAAACTGCCCTATGTAATAAGACTCAGCCGCAAGACACTTGCCGTAATTAAGCAGAACATAACATTTTCCATAGCTGTCAAAGCACTGTTCATAGCGGGCACATTCTTCGGATTCGTGAATCTCTGGCTTGCGGTACTTGCCGACACCGGCGCTTCAATACTTGTTACATTAAACGGAATGAGGCTTATCAAAAAGATATAGAAATATTTTACTCCTTGATAACCGGACAGACGAAAGGTTATAGTTACTTTTACTATCCGGTTATCAGGTGCAAAGTATGGAAAAAACAGTAAGAAATCTCATTAATGCAGTTTGTCTGACCTCGCTGCTTCTTACGTTTATTCCGCTGAAAATATTCGCATCAGACGACGGACCCAACGGAACATTGAGCTTCGTTATAGAAAATGACATGTTCTACAGCGACCGTTACTACACCAACGGAGTTCGTGCCTCATGGACCACAGCAGCCGATAAAAGACCGGAATGGGCATACAAAGCCGCCCGGCTGCTCCCTTTTTTCCCTGACAATGCCTCTGTGCGGACAAACTATGCTTTCGGGCAGAATATGTACACGCCTAAAGAAACCGAGCTTAAAAACCCCTCCACCGATGATCACCCCTACGCAGGCTGGCTCTACGGCTCTGTGGGATTAATCGCTGAAAACGGCAAGCAGCTTGACCAGATAGAATTTACATTGGGCATTGTCGGTCCTGCTTCAATGGCAGAACAAACACAGAAATTTGTCCACAAGGTCAGAGGTCTTGATATTCCACAAGGTTGGGACACACAGCTTGATAATGAACCGGGATTTGTTCTCACTTACCAAAGAAGCTGGAGAAGTTACGTCTCAAGATCGTTCCTCGGATTTGAATACGACATCACCCCCCACGCCGAATTTGCTCTTGGCAATGTGTTCACTTACGCAAACACAGGCGCAACACTCCGCTACGGAAAAGGACTCCCCGTTGACTACGGTCCTCCCAGAATCCAGCCCAGTTTGCCCGGTTCAGGGTTTTTCATACAGCAGAAAAACTTCAGCTGGTATCTGTTCGCCGGTCTGGAAGGAAGATATGTAATACGAAATATATTCCTCGACGGAAACACCTTTACCGAAAGCAGAAGTGTGGACAAGGAAGAATTTGTCGGGGATCTCCAAATGGGTGTTGTTCTCTCAAAGAAAAATATACGCCTCGCATACACCAAAGTGCTTCGTACCAGAGAATTTAAGAGGCAGTCTTCCGATAAGCAGGATTTCGGCGCACTGAGCATCTCTATCCAGTTCTAAAACCTAAAAAAACAATAAACTTTTATCCTGACGGCATACAGCACTGTTCTGATATTCCAAATATTGATATATCCATCACAATTTATGATTTTATTTTCATATCGTATAGTTATTTTTCATATCATATACATTATATTGCTTTCCTTCCGTATACCCTTTATTTTTCATTATCGGAATTTAAAGAGGTGTCTCATGGCATGGCAGGATTTCCCGCAATACGGCATAAGTGTTAAGAATATGATTTTTCAGAACTCATGCTTCCCTTGTTCCCTTCATATGATACTGCGTAATCTGGATAAAAGCAGGTTTGCACCATCAGATGAATTTGAAACCATGTGGAACACATTTCAGCAGGAATCAACAGGCAAAACACTTGATGAAATGGGTGTACTTACAGAGGAAATTGAAATTTTTCTCGATAAGACACCCATGGAAGGCTTCACATGGACAGTATTCAGACCTGCTGATGATTCCCAGGCAACTCTGGATCAGGCGAACGCTCTGCTTAATGAATATGAGGGAGTAATCATCGGTGTCGGACACGCCACAATTATTCTCAAAAGCCAGAAAGGCTACACCCACTATCTTACATCAAAACTGATAGAGGAAGATTATATAAGCCCAGATACGGCAGTCACAGCGCAGCTCATTAAAGCGGATACAGGTGACGAGGTCGCCGTCAGATTCGATGGAGTCAATAATCATGACTTCATGGCGGTCGGCACTGTTGCAGCCTTCATAAAGCGTGTCTAAGGAGGACAGAGATGAAACTCACTGCGGAACAGGAAAAAACACTTAGTGCAGCATTCAGCGAAGCAAGGGCAAAACAACCTCAGGTAAAAGCAAGAGAAAAAACCGGCGTGGAATCATGGGAAAAATCAGACACAGACTTTGCAACAGCCACCCATGACGCCCAGCTTCAGTTTGACTACAACAAAAACCCTAATGAGGTTTCTGCGTCTGATGAATCAAAGCTTCGCTTTATCATGCAGGTGGTACAGCAGCAGGGAACAAACCAGCTTGTCACCGCAGGGCAGGACTTCACACACGACAGCGAAGTGTGGATACAGTTTTTTGCCCGCTATCCCCTTCTCTTCAACTTTCAGCTTAGGGAAAGCAAGAAGTTTTCCGAAAATGACTTCACTCTTTCTGTAAATGCTGATCTGATTTCAACCTGCATTGATGCCAAAGCACCGGAAGATATAAAAAATGCATTTATTCAGGCACTGAAAAATTCCGGCGGAGATGCCCTGAACTCATCCACAAAAGAGAACAACCTTCAGTTTCTTACGCTGATACGCTCATACGACAAAGCATCAACACTCACCATATACCGTGCCCAGCTTGATATGAAAACAGTTGATGTAAGAACTATATGCGGCGGCGTCAAAAAAGTTGACCTTAAAATCTCATATGACAGAGTGGTTTTTGAGATAAACAACACCCTCGCTCTGGCGATTTACCCTACCCTTGTGGGGCAGGCAACCGATATTGCTGCACAGTTCATGTCCACTTTCTTTAAACAGTTTGCGGAAAAAGAATTTAACAGATTCAAAAAATGGCTTGATGATCTGGGCAAAAAGTAAAACACTGGCGGGTCTGCGGAGAAAAAACAACTTCGCAGACCTTCAATATTAGACTCATCAAAAAAAATTCGCTTTTCTTAACCCAGATCAAGTTTATATGTCCTCAACAATGTTATTTTTCAGTTATGACATTACGGAGGATGCAGTATGAAAATCAGTAAAGACATGACAGTCTATAAGGTCGTTTCACAGTATCCGCATCTGAAAGATATTTTTATAGAATCAGGCTTCAAAAGTATTACAGACCCGATCAAGTTCAATACTGTCGCAAAAGTTATAACCATTGAAAACGCATGCAAAATGAAGAATGTTGATCTGTCTTTGTTTCTGATTAAGCTTAATAATGCTGTGGCTGACAGCGGAAATTTTGAAAAATCATCCGAAATGGAACGCCATATACAAGTTAATAAACAAAGGGCAGATAAAATAGCAGCAATTGTTCATAAGTTTTTCGGAGGGGCAGATACAGCTTCCCTGCAAAAAGAATATGAGTCAATAGCCCCGGTGACAGCGGAGGAGTTTGCTTATGCGGAACAGCTTATATCCGATGCAGGAGTACCGGACAGTAAGTTTGAGAATGAAATAAGCGGAATAATATCACTCTTCCGATCCTCACTGGAAAACACAACTCTTCCGGAACTTCCTGCCGGACATCCGGTGTCAACATACGTCAGGGAAAATGCAGAAATCCTCAACCTCACAGGCAAAGTCAGGGAAGAACTGGGAAGAATAAAACCTGACACAGACAGGATGCTTTCTCTCTACAAAACTCTTAAAGACGTAAATCTCCATTATGTGCGAAAAGAAACTCAGCTTTTTCCTTACCTTGAGAAAAAAGGTTTTGATAAACCCACCACTGTCATGTGGACACTCCATGACAAAGTCAGAAAAGGAATCAAAGACAGCATTGAAAACCTTGAACATGGACGCACAGAAGAATTTCTTAAAATTCAGGACTTTTTACCTGATGAAATTGAGGGAATGGTATTTAAAGAAGAAAAAATCCTTTTCCCTACAGCTCTTATGATGCTGGATGAAGCAGAATGGAGGCAGATACGCAGTAATGAAAAAGAGCTTCAATACTGCTTCATAGACCAACCTGAAGGTTGGGAAGGTAATCAGGATTCCTCAAAAGCGGATCACAGCGGATTTGCAGTTCTTGGGGAGGGTATTTTGTCTATGGAGCAGCTTAATGCTGTTTTCAGTCATCTGCCTTTTGACATTTCTTTTGTGGATGAAAATGACCGGGTTAAGTTTTATAATGCTGCACCAAACAGGATTTTCCCCAGAAGTCCGGATGTCATTGGTCGTGAGGTAAAATACTGCCACCCCCCGAAAAGTGTTGCAACCGTGATGGAGATCCTTGACTCTTTCAGAAACGGAAAAAGGGACAAAGCTGAGTTCTGGCTTACTCTGAATGAAAGATTTCTGCATATACAATACTTCGCAGTGAGAAACGGAGAAGGAAAATATATGGGAACTCTGGAAGTTATGCAGGATGCAACCGAAGTAAGGAAACTGGAAGGAAAAAGAACACTGCTCTCATGGGAGCAGTAGAAAAGAAAAAATCGGGGAAACAGGATTTGAACCTAAAAAAATGGTTCTATGTAATACAAAAAAACCTATAAACTCAAGAGTTAATATTACCATCTATTACATAATACCTCTGAAAGTGTGCCAAATAGTGTGCCAAATTTACAATGATATAGATGCTAATGATTCCCTCGATGTGAACAAAAGCTCCAGAATCTAGGAGACGAGTCTGATCAAGTCATCAACCAGTTTTTCGCTAATTTCGTTGCCGGATTGTTCGTAAAGAGTGGTTATTAGTTTTACCTTTTTATCCACAGAGAGAGCATGAAAAATATTTTCATATTTCTCGCCATATAATGTTTTGAATATTTGGGAAAAGATATTTGAATCCTGTCCGGGCACCCTTTTGCCATTCACGATATAATCAATACTAAGTTCGCACTGCAAGCATACCCCAACCAACAGATCCATGCTGATCGTGTTTTTCATGCGCCACTGAGAAATACTTCTTGGGTGTGTTCCGATCTTTTCTGCTAATTCATTATCCCTTTGAACAGACAGGGACCCTTTCAGCCTTGTTATAATTCCCTCTATATCAAATTGAGTATTCTTACCTTTCATCATAACTCCTTCAAAACACAACAGAGCAATTATCTCTGTACATCTTAAATACAATACAAAATAACTCGCTGCAACACAGAATACCTTTTAAAGTTCATAAACTACATTTTACATTGACAAAAGTAAAATACAGTTTATCTTTTTATGAAAATATAGTTTTGGATAAAAAAGACACAAAAATGACCCGGGAATCCAAGTAAGAATATACATCAGCTAAGGAGGTACACAGTGACTGAGCTTGACGTAAAAATATTAGAAATCAAATCCCTTATCGATGATTTACAGGACATTGCATCTGACGACGAGATGGCTGAAGCACTCGATGATATCGGGAGCCACATCCAAGCCTTGCAAGACCTGTACGGTTAAAATCAGGGCGGGCCCCCGCCCTTAATAAAGTGCTGGTTCTGTTTGGCCCCAGCGTCTTGTTAAGGTGGGTATAGCTCAAGTGGTAGAGTACGTGCTTTGGGAGCATGTTGTTGCAGGTTCAAATCCTGTTACCCGCATATTTGTTTTCGGTTCGGTGTAAGTCCGACTACGGGTATTTAAATAGCCCTATGGCCGAAGAGGTAAGGCAACGGATTTTGGTTCCGTGATGTGTAGGTTCGAGTCCTACTAGGGCCGTTTATTTTAATGGCGGAAGATTTTTACATGGTTAAATATCTGCACGCACACGATATTGGCACGTTTGTAATGCTCTACGATAAAGAGCAGTCTACACAGCTACAGCGTCAGTTCCAGAGTTGGGCTAATTTTGCGTGGGCGTGGTGCAGGTATGGTTTTGATAAATGGCTGAAAATAAAAAAAAAGTCAATATTGAAAATGCAAATAATAGCATGGTGATGAAATAGGAACCTTGAGTCAAGGTAATGAGCAGGTGAAATAATATGTGCGGAGAAATGAAACTCAGAGCATGGGACGGATTTCATGAAAAAATGTCATACGGAGAAACAGAGCAGTTTGACGATATGCTTGGTTTCCGGTTCGACCATTTTGATACTGAAAAGCCTGTGTATATGAAATCTACCGGCATGTTCGACCAAAATGAAAAGGAAATATGGGGTTCTGATATTGTTCGTATTCCCGTTGAAATAAACCAAGAATTACACGGGAAGTGGGCAGACTATGAAGTCGTTTACAGAAACGGCCAATGGATTGCCTCATATTTAAGTTCTGAAAAAGGGGCGGTCTTACCAAGAAACTATCTAGCAAGTCCGCTTATATTATACAGAGAACACGATAAAGACGCATATTTTGCTGATAATCGGCTTTTTCAGAAGATTGACGTTACAGTCGTCGGGAATATTTACGAAAACCCTGAATTGCTTGGAGTAAAGCCATGACCTTTGAAAACTATCCGTGGAGCACGGACTATAAAAAACTGTGGAAATATATACAACATAAAATTGAATTTGAACAAAAGAATCCGAGTCAATTATTCCCTGATATAGGGTTAGTCTGTGTTTATGATGAAAAGTATCTCTCTGATATAACCTACCTATATTCACCGTGGGAACCGTTTACTGAAAAACCGTTGTCTTTGCATATAGGATTCGACCCTGTAAGCCAATGTTCAGGTGATATATCTGGATATGAAGAATTCGAAGCGTGGGCAAAGTCTATCAATATTCGTTTTCTCGACCCTGCTGAAATATTATTTGGAAGTTGGTTCAAAGGCAGGGAGTGTGATTTCATTGAATTAAATTTTGGAAGCAACGTTGAAATACCTAAACAAGAGATTGTGGATCTCGAAAAGGACGGGGAATGATGGGCTGGAAAGCAATAAAAGAGAAATTCTGTATTGAGATCATGATCCAGATAAGAGAAATCAGGAGGTGTGAAGTGAAGATGTCTTTGAAAATATCCGTCATCGTTTTTATAGCCATGTTTGTTACCCTCATTGCTATTGAATCATATGCCAGAGGTGGTGGCAGTCGTGGCGGTTCAAGAGGCGGCTCCAGTTCAAAGAGCAGCTCATATAAATCATCTGGTTCTTCAGTCCGAACAATGTCTTTTACCACGAGAATTAGTTCAGGAAAATCCCATACAGGAAGCGGTATTAAAACAAACCATCTCCTTAAAGCAGCTGTGATCTATATGCTCCTAAACGGCAGTTCAGAAAAGGCTTACAGCGAACCTGTCATTATTAAAAACCTAAATGACAGCAAAGAGCGTTGTGTTAGGGGCAATATCGAAGAATGCGAAGCTCTGTGTGTCGGAAACTATCTATTGAGCAAAAAGAAGGGGTTTACGAGCGCAAAATTGACCAAAGAGCTTCAGAGTATGAATGCCGGGATTCACTGGACATGTGAAAGTATCCTGACTGGCAAAATAAGTGAGAAACCTGAGATACATGAAGCTATTTTGTACTACACAGGGGGGTATGTTGATGAAAGACAAGAAATCACAGGTAAATATATCGATGAAAGACAAGAAATCTTAGCTTTCATTAATAACCTACGAGACACGTCTTATATATCAAATATACAAATGGAACGAGTTCAGTCATCACGAGATTATTTGAAACAGCATGAAAATCGCGAATAAATAAAAATTGGAGGTTGAGCGTGGAATTTGAAAATATCCATTTCTGGATAGCTATCATTGCTTCGGGAGTTTATGTGCTGACGCAGCTTATCCCTATGCTTTTGGGTTACGGTATCGACGTGGACGGATTGGACGCCGACATAGAAGATACGGAATCTTCAAGTATTTTTGAATTCATTTCTTTCAAAAACTTGGTGGTATTTATGATGGGTTACGGCTGGAGCAGTTATGCGCTGATAAAAATCGTTCCCGACATCATGGGTGCAGTCATCGTTATTTTAAGCATATTCGTAGGTATCGTTTTAATTTTCATCAATATGCTTCCCATGAAGGCGCTCTTGAAACTCCAGCAGAAGAATGAGTTTCACAATAAAGATATCGTCGGACTGAGCGGAATAGTAACTGTTTCAACATCGAAAAACGCCATAGGCAAAGTGAAAATAACCGTTGGCGACATCATAAGAGAATACTTTGCGCTCTCCAACGGTGAAGACTTGGCAGTCAACACGCCTATCACTATTACCAAAGTTTTGGAAGACGGCGTAACGGTTTTAATAAAGAGAGAGAGGAGAGATTAAGTTATGAGCTTTGAAATGTTGTCTTATGCAGCGATAATCATAGGAATTATCGCAACTGTATTTTTTGTGGGCGTAATCACGTTCCTCAAATACTACGTAACCGTACCATCCGATAAGATTCTTGTTGTCTACGGTAAAGTCGGCGGCAGTGAAACTGTAGTATGCCAGCACTCCGGCGCAAGATTCATCGTTCCGGTCATCCAGAAATATTCTTTCTTGGATATGAAACCCATTCAGATAGACATCAACCTGGATGGAGCTCTGTCTAAACAGAATATCCGCGTGAGCGTGCCTTCCCGCTTCACAATAGGTATTTCCAATATACCCAAGATAATGAAAGCGGCCGCAGAAAGGCTGCTTTCTATGAACGAGGCACAGATCAAAGAAAATGCTGAGGAAATTATTTTCGGGCAGCTCAGAGCAACTATAGCCACTCTGGGGATTGAGGAGATCAACGAAGACAGGGAAAAGTTTGAACAAGCTGTTATTGAAAACGTTGAAAAGGAGCTCAATAAGATCGGCTTGATGCTGATCAATGTCAACATCAAGGATATCACAGACGGCGCCAACGGTTACATTGATGCTTTAGGCAAGAAAGCCACCGCAGAAGCTATCAATAAAGCCAGAGTTGATGTTGCAAATCAGGAAAAAACCGGTGCCATTGGTCAGGCAGAAGCTAAACGTGAAGAAAGAGTAAGCGTAGCCGAAGCTGAGTCAGAAGCAATAAAGGGAGAGAACGCCGCAAAAATCACGATTGCTAATTCCGATTCAGAAAGAAAAATAGCCGAAGCTGTAGCACTCAGAGCTTCAGAAGCCTCTGAAAAAGTTCAAGCAGCGAAAGCTCTTGAAGAAGCATATGCAGCTGAACAGCAAGCGGAAGAAGCACGTGCGCTCAAAGAAGAAGCTCGTCTGAAAGCAGAAACTATTATTCCGGCAGAGACAGACAAACAAAAAACAGTCATTGATGCAACAGCGGCGGCGGAAGCTATGGCTCTGGACGGACAAGGTAAAGGAGAAGCTGCAAAGAAAGAACTGGAATTAAAAGCTGATGGCGTAAAAGCCATGCTTGAAAAACAGGCTGAAGGGTTGAAGAAGATAGTTGAAGCGGCAGGCGGAGATCCTAAAGCGGCATTTATGCTTATGATGGTCGATAAGCTGCCTGAACTCACAAAGATACAGGTTGAAGCTATAAAAGGTATCAAAATCGACAAAGTTGTCGTGTGGGACGGCGGTACTGGAGCAAATGGAAACGGCGCGGTTCCTGATTTTCTCAGTGGTCTAATGAAGAGCGTTCCCCCTCTGAACGAAGTTTTTAAGTCTGCCGGAATGGGTCTTCCCGAATGGATTGGACAAGCGATAACAGAGGATAAGAATGTAAAAACTGATGAAGAATCAAAAAGTTTGACCTAGTAAAATCAAGTGTAAAGTTGATAAGCAAAACGGGGCTCTGGTTCAATGAGCCTCGTGAACACAGGACGGTACATGATGGGGTGGAAAGCATTAAAAGAGAAATTCAAAATAGAACATATCGTTCAGGTAACATCAAAAGGCATATGTATCGGTTCTCCATATGTACATGAACTTGCAGTCATCAATGTGGAAATCGGTAATATAGTAGTGCATAAAACTTTTCCTGAGTTTTTAGAGAGGTTTTATCCTGCGCTGCTTCTCACTAGCAAAGATGAAATTTTTGATCTTATTAAGGTTTCCGACAGCTTTGAGGACTCTATTACCGTTTTCACATATAAGGGGAGTGAGATTATCGAAAAAAGGTGTGAAACGCTCGGCTGGCCGAACATAACTCACGACGGTTGTTTGATGTACGACAATATGTATTCAACAAACAGGGATTTGGTCATCAAGTGGGCTCAAGAGGATGTGGAAATAGGAATAACGTCCACTGAAAGAAGAATCCTTGAACTCAAGGACGAGTTCAGAGTTTGTGATGACCGCCTTAGGACTCTTAATGAACATCAAACGAAATTAAGAAACATAAGCGGAGGTCACTGTGGAGTTGATTGAAAGGATAGTTGCAAACAACGAAATCTCAAAGAAAGCCTACGATATAGGGTTGAGAATAGAGAGTGTATTCAACTGGGCACAGGAGTGGAATAACGCCGACACTTTTGAAAAAGAGGAAACTCCGAAAATTATTGAGCGTGGGAAAAATCTGTTCGGTAATGAAAAGTCTCTTATCCCTGCTCCAACAGTTGAAGAAGTACCGCTACCGTTTGGAGAGGTACTGGAAGGTAAAAAAATTTCATTATACGAAGATGGTCAAGGGATTGGAGTATACAATCTTTTTCAGTGTCACCGTGTTTTGAGCGTTGCATACAGAAAACATGGCAATAAAGCGACAGTTCACCTCGCAGTTGCGAGATGGCTTATAAGAAATATTCCCAAAGCCCGTCAATGGTATATCGACAAAGGATACCTTGATAAAGCTAAGTTTAATGAATGGCTTAAAAACAACGTCAAGGAGCAGCACTCATGAGTCGTTTTAAATGTAAAAAATGCGGCGGTGAAATTTCCTCTCCGCAGATAATTTCAGCCTTCGGAGACTTAGACGATAACGGTGATTTTAATACATATTCAATAGAAGATTCAAGCATAACGTATTTCGTTGAGTGTTTTGGATGCGGAAAAGGTTTTAAAGTAGGGGAATCCGGCGACTATGGCCACATATCAGAAGTTGCGACAGAAGCCAATGAATGAGACATGCTGCGACTGTGAAAACTACTATCCAATGCTCTTCCGTGGGCAGCGTTTATCATCTTGCGGAGAGTGTTGGAGTGGAGTCAATAAGGGCTTCTTGGTTAGGTATGATGAAAAGCCTTGTGAGAATTTTAAGCCTGAAAAGTCAAAGGAGGGAAATACGCATGAGTGAAGTATCGATCATTCTAGATAACGAAAACAATACTGTTTGTGTTGTGGTTAAAGGAAGCATCCCTCAATCGACTGAATACCATAGGTTTCTCACAGAAACAGCAAACGGGTTAACCAGACTTACTGGCAGACAGTGGCGAATTAAGATGCCCTCAGAAGGGCAATTAATGAGCTTATAAATAAAATTGGAGGCAGAGCGTGGAATTTGAAAATATCCATTTAATGAGCACCCTGCCAGACGGAGCTTTTAATAATGAATTACCAGCCTTCTCACAGCTTAACTGTGGAAGATTTTATAAACACTGCTCAGTAAGGAGTATGTTATGGAAAAGCAAAACATTACAGTTTCCCATGATGAAAAGTTCGATATAGGCACAGAAGAGCCGGCGCCGTTCAAAGTAGGCGACTGGTACTGGTTGCCCACAGAAGGCAACGCCAAAGAACTCTCGAAATACAATGCTCATGTAACCAAGGTAATCGATGGAAAGATATATTCCCTGTTCACCGTGACGAACATCAACAGCAATGCGGTGGACTTTGAGGCCCCACGCACAACTTCTTCAAGATCAAGCCTTCGCCTTATGACTGCCGAAGTTGATATGCGGTGCTTCATAGAGCTAGATAGCGCAAAGATAATTCAGAAGTTTGTAGGAAGGAAGCAGGAAATGATACAGACAGCTTTAGGCAAGCTCCAGCTTAAAAGTGCCGGGCTCGGGCTTATGAAGCTCGACAGTCAACAGGAACAGTCCGATTCTGCATCAACTGAGCTGGCCATACATTCCACTGATACCGTTCTTGAAGAGTATAAAGAAGGACTTCTTGAGTTCAGGGATAAAACATATCCTGCAACGAAAGAACTGATTCATAAAGAAATATCCATTCTTTCGGCATGGATGTCTGCGAATATGATAGGTCTTGAAGCATCGTTAGAACCTGTGGGAGAGTCGATAAAGAAAATACAGGGCAAGCTGGAGACAATCTCTCTTTATGCGGGGCTTACAGAAGAGCTTCTCCATGTCAGAAAAGGAAAGCCTGCCAACATAGACGAAAAAATCAACATCTTTCAGCAGCTCCTTTACATGGATGAGGAATCCCTGCTTAGTTACAGCGACGGCGGCATGGAATTCAAAGACATACATGCTTTTAATAAGTGGCTCTGCAAACCGGAAAACTTTGAAAGAATTCTACCGTTTCCGAAAACTATAGTTGCGTTTCAGGTAAGAAGAAAAACTAAAGAAAGAAAATACAAATTAGACCTCTGGGTGCGCATCGAACTTGAAGAGCAGGATAAGTTGACCTTCCTTTATGTCCGAAACGGTGAGAATCTCTGGCTGTTGAGCACTGATTTCGAATTCGGTGAATTCCTCTATGAAAAGAGAACGATCCCTTGGGATGTAAACTCTCAGCTTTTTGTAAAGGCAGAGTTGTGGATGCGCAGTGTCAAGAAGGCTGAATTCAAAGATGAAACAACTCTCCGTAACCTTTGGGAAACATGGGAAGGTAAAAAGACCGTATACCGCCAGAAAGAGCTTTTTGGCAGTTACGAGCCTGAAGGTCCGGCGATGAACAGAAGCTGGAACGAAGAGGCAGTAATTGAGTTCTTTTATGATTATGGAGGAAACCTGAGGACGGTAAGTCTTTATGAAGAAGGCCACTACAGTCCTGATACTTATGAGAGGTTCGATGCGGACTATCTGTACTTCGACGAGGTTTCAGATTACGTGTTTAACGAACTCTCAAAGGAAAATACATTTTTTGTAATCCTTCAGGGTTTGCTTGACCGCTCCGCAGTGCTCCAGCCTATTCCCCGCATTTCCCTCAAACGCCTTAAGGCCTTTGAGCATATCAATCTTATAACCTCTCACGGAGCTATTTACAACGGTGCAGAGCCGCCTTCAATCAAAGAGTATCTGAGAGGGCTCAACTCCACAGTCAAGGCAGGAGATGTTTTTTACGGCCAGTACGAAATGTGGGTCGAGAAGGAATACGAGAAATATCTTAACAGGACCGGAAGCGCATGGGACTTTAATAACAGAAAAACAGACAGGTGGGTCGTCAGTATGCTTAAAAACAGGGGAAATCCCGGCCCTTCTGTACTGTCAGCCTGCGAAAAAGTGCGGAACGGTAAAAACGGGAGGACCATTGTTTTTTCATGGCTGAGAAAGTTGAACTGCCGTGGCTGGTGGGACACGAGCGAACCGGATAAAAGAGCGACTATAGAAATCCCTTTAAATGAATCAGAGCCGTACAGAATTTACAACCTGTCCAACTATAAAAAAGGCGACTTCCTGAAATTCTTCAGAGATCCCAGGACGAGAGAGAAATATCTCGAATGGGCTCCTATTCTTTTAAGCGGTGAAGACCTTGTTTCCGGCCGTAGTGAATATTGGTGCCCTGAAACGAATTCGTTTCGTACTCTCGATTGCAGGGTAAAAGCATGAGGCAGCCGGTTCCCTTCTATCAAGACGATTTCGTTACGCTCTACAATGCCGACTGTTTTGAGATTGCTAAAGAGCTTGGTTTGCAGGCCAATATGGTTCTCACTGATCCTCCGTATGGGTGTACTGAGCAAAAATGGGATATTGGGATAAGCTGGCATGAATTTTGGCAAATGATTCGCAATTGTTCAAAAAAGACAGCCGTTATCACATTCAGTATAAACCTTGTCGGCTGCGCTGAAGCTATGGCTACATCAACAGTGCCTTTCCGTTTTGCGTGGCATTGGCGGAAAAACAAAGGAACAAACCACCTGAACAAAAAGAACCAACCTCTCAGGGTGATAGAGCATTTTCCTGTTTTTTGCAACACAACGCCCCCTTACTATCCTCAAATGTCAGAGGGTCTCCCTCAGAATTTTGCTGTTTCAAGGGAAAGTAACATCTTCAACAGAACAGTTCCGGTAGAAAGCAGGACTGGAGCTAAAGATCGTTTCCCCTTCAATGTTATTGAGGACTTTCCGGAGCTCCTTATTAGTTGCCCCGTCGTTAACAACGACAGCTCAGATAGGATACACACAAACCAGAAACCGATAGAGTTGTACGAGTATCTAATACTCACACACACCAAATTAGGCGACACTGTTTATGATGGATATGCCGGCTCAGGTAATGTGGCTAAGGCCGCCCGTAATACAGGCAGAAAAGCCGTCATAGTGGAGAAAAGCACAGAGCAGTGCGAAAAAATTGTTGCGAGTCTCAAAGGCGAAAAGCCACACTTACGTCCTAAAGGGCTTACAATCGAAGACTTTATCAATGAACTGGAGAATGAAGAATGCGTTTAAAAGAGAATAAAGTGATCGTTTTTTTTAGACTACCTGAAACGAAGCGCTTTTTTAATACACTTTTGTTAACTATTTTGTTGGGTTATTTTCCGTTAATCATGTTTGTTTTTGATCTTTATTTCATGTTTACAAGCACAGGTATTATGTTTGTTTTTTCAAGCGTAGCAGCCTTATCCATAGTCTATTTTTTTTATAGATTCCAGTTTAATATATTTAAAGACACAATTCTTCTGTTCAAAGCAGCGAGAATTACATGGAAAATAAGAAATATCCTTGATGTTAACGCTCACGATACGGTTGAAAGCTTGCTTTGGCTCAAAGACCATTTACACAAGCACGGGGCTGATGATTTGTTCAAAATGATTGAAGAAAAATACAATAGACGGCTGGAAGAGCTTAATAAAGAAGCTCAAAAAAGACGGGAGTAGCTACACTTTGAGACATTGGAGGATTGACATGAAAATGCCTGCAATTAAGAATTATGAAAAACTGACTGCTGCTGATAATTTTATCCGTAAGTTTGCAAAATGGGTAAATGCCTTTGAAAACAAATCTTATGACTATGAAGAAAGGGTAAAAGGGTTCATAAAGTGGTTCAGAAAAAACTGGTCGAAGCATGAGCGGACATTTGATCTCTTGTTCCTCGGATATGTGACTCTGCATCAAAACGCTTGTGATCCCGAAGCATACACATTGGAGTTTCGTCCGGATATCAAGGCTTTTCTTGATGCCGGTGGTATAGAGAATCTTAAAAGATTGGAAGAGCATTTCAAGGCTGTCACAAAGCATACCTTATGCTCTAAGTGCAGCGGCTCAGGCGTTTTTCTTTATTCAAATACGTCTACATGGAGAAGCCGCCCGGGAACGATTGCCGGTTGTGCCATGACCACAGATGTTTGCGATGAGTGCTGGGGAACCGGAGATACGGAGCGAAAAGGGCGTAATCTCAGAGAAGACGAAATCAGTGCTCTGAAAATCAAACTCAGCGTTTTGCAGGAGCTTCAGCAGGAAATGAATTCCGGAGCCGTAAGCTTTGAACCCCGCATAAAACGTTTGGTAAGGCAAATTGCGGACTATAAAGGAGAGAAATAATGAAAGATTTTGGCCATTATCCGTGGAGTACGGATTATAAGAGATTATGGGAGATGATCGGGGAGTTTATAAAAGAACATGACGGACAAGTCCTATGGGAAGATATCAACATCCTTGCTCTGTGTGATATGACGTGGTCAGATAAGAACCATTTGGGCGGCATAATTGTTAATCACAATGAAGACGATGGAATGAGTATTCGTATTGGTAATGACCCATATGTTGCATGCATTGGTGGGATAGACGACTCTGAGGATTTCGGATATTGGGCTTTTTCTATCAATCTGCGGTTTCTTGATCCTTGCTCATATGATGCTCTTTGTCTAAAAAACACCCTACTTGAAAAACAAGTGGAAGAACTGAAGATTGCTCTGCAAGAAGCTGTTTGTTGGCACAAATATCCAGAAAGAATTCCGACAGAAAGGGAACAGGTTATTGTCGAACATAAGAATGGAGATATAGTCAAAAGACGATACTGCAAAGAGGTAGAACAGTGGATTTTCTTTGACCACCCAGAGAATAATCCTGTAGTACGTTGGACACCGTTTCCTAAAGACTCAGAAAACTACAGTATTAATGAGAATGAATGAGCAAATTTGAACAATTAACACATAATTGAATTGCAGGAGTTGAACTGATGATAGGCAAACAATTTAATATTAATTCTAATGTTTTAACGAGTAATATGAAAGGCTCTAATAACACGATCGTTATTAATGGTAAATCGTACAGAGGAAATAGTGTATCTATCTCTGGTGACGGAGAAGTTATTATTGATGGTATTAAGCAAGATTCTGTTATTGGTAAAATATCTGTCACTCTCAATGGAGATACTGATTCAATCGAACTTGAGTCAGGAGAGGTTGTTGCAAATAAGGAATTAATCAAAACATTATTGACTAATGTGGCATTAATTCTATGGGGTGCCTGCCTTGGCACTACTCTCATGAGATTTGTAGGAACATACGCAGCCTCGAATTCATTTAAAGAAGCAGTGCTGAGGAGTGCACCTATTTTCTTATTCTTTAATGGCCTGATAATCATTGCATTGGCTGCAGCGTTTGCAATAATTAAGTTATCCTTCTGGGTAGAGAGAAGATGAATAAAGATATACGCAATTTCTCTGATTAAATAAAAAATATCCCTCTATAGCCTGTCATCTTAGATGGGCTTTTTATTATACTTGAGAGCGAAGGGAAACGCATCTCGCAACTCTACCCCTTTAAATCATAACATATCCTCTTAGAACGCAAAATATAGGTTAACAATGTCAGATCGTAATCATTTTCCAAGTAATATTTCAATTCAGAAATGGTCGTTTTTGTATTGAAAAATTATATTTATAGAATATTTTATGGTTAGACGGAGGCTAATATGAAATTTAAAAAATTAAAAAGAGAAGCTAAGAGCTTTTTTCTTTCGGGTTCAATAGAGCGTAACGAGGATATTTTAGATATTTTAAATATTGATGATGAAATGTCTCCAGGCAATCCTGTCAATATCACCATTGATAGTATCCCTGATTATCAGTTAGGAGCAAAAAGAAATAAATTTAGCCATAACGTATTATGGTTAAAAACAGTTAACGAAACTTTCGAAAAAGATTACTTTTTTGTTGTGAGAAAGAAATTCACGCTCTTTAATGCAAAACTTGGAATAGTTGCAAAGGCGACTGGATACAAGGTCGCTACAGATTATATGTTTGATGAAGTCTTAAAAAAACAAGTTGTATATTTCTTTGACGGGGAAGACGGGGAAACTGGACAGTCTGAATACGAATTAGCTGTAGCTATTCCACTTGATTTAATTAATAGACATAGAGAAATATTCCTTTTAACTCGCTTAGAAGTGTCCAAAAAATATCGTAAAGAGGGAGTAGCTACTCTACTGATGGAGCGTATTCTTGAAGATAATCCTCAGATAATTTTAAAACCCTGTCCACTCACGGAATCAGAAGTCGAGAGCAAAGACAGCGGGGATGAGGATATACAAACCGAAGATATTAAATGCTTTTATAAAGCTGTAGTAGAAAAGAATAAAAACTACAGTCTAAAAACTTTCAGGTCAGATTTTGACGCCTGCGAATATATGCTAATTACGGACTCTTTTACGATGAAGAATGAATAAATATGTCGGATATTTCCGAGTCTCAACCAAAAAACAGGATTATGGCCTTGACGCTCAGAGAGCCGCCGTTGAAAATTTTATTCAATCCAAAGGTGGTGAAATTGTATCTGTCTTTTCTGAGAAAGAGTCAGGTAAAAATGCGGAACGTCCTGAGCTTAAAAAAGCGATAGAACAATGCAAAAAGACTGGCGCAAACTTGATTATCGCCAAACTCGACAGGCTTAGCCGTGAAGTAGCGTTTCTATTTAACTTAAAAGCAGAACTCGATAGAGCTGGTGTTGGTATCGTCTGTTGCGATCTGCCGGATCTCAATACACTAACACTTGGTATCTTTGCAACTATGGCGCAGCATGAACGAGAACTCATCAGCAAAAGAACCAAAGAAGGACTCGCTGTGGCCAGAGCTAAAGGAAAGAAGATAGGTGCTTCAATTCCTGTCCCTGAACCTGTCAGAAAAAGCGGAAATGAGGCAATGAAGAAAAAAAGTGTTGAATATTACCAGAATATAAAAAAACTGGCTTCTAAATTCAGGCAGAATGGCATGACTTACAAAGAAATTGCATTGTTCCTCAATGATACCGGGCATAAAACTGTACTGGGCTCTGAATTCCAGTCGTCCACCGTTTACCGCATACTGGGCAAAAAGCGCAGAGAGTATCCTAAACCGCTTATATATCAAATTCGTAAGATGTATGAAAATGGCCGTTCATTGACCGAAATAGCAAAAACGATTAACAACGACGGCTATAAAACCATCACAGGCAAGAAGTTTCAATATTATACGGTTGAGCAGATACTACGGAAATACTGCGGTATCAATAAAAAAACCCCTCCTACCGCAAAGCAGTAAGAGGGGTTCGGGGTCTTTCAGAAGAAAGGCGTTCAAATGGATTGTGTCCATGTATTTATACATAGATTCCACTTTCACACCGAAAGTCCGGATTTTGTCCGGACAACAGACTGAAACAGTTTTCTGGCATAAATTTGTTTGCGTTGTTCTTGGTTTTTAATGCCGGCCGTCTCAGCCCATATTTTTTTCATCATTTCAGAAATGATTGCGTGTCCCATATATTCCTCCTATCTGTTTTTGGTGGGCAACCCATAGAAGGCATGAGAAAAGGCTGGAGGCAGACCATCACCTTTTCAAGTTCACGCCCTCTATGGGGTACCCACGACAAATAGGAGGTTTAAAGGTCAGCACCCAGATGAGTGCTGACCAGTTTTTTAGAGTCTATTAATCGTTATGGTTGAAACGATTAAGCATTTTTCTTTCATATCGAAATAAGCTTGCGCCCTTTCCATACTTTCGAAATATTTGACGATATGCTTACCGCTTCTATAAAACAACTCAACTTTCCACATACTCTTTCTCCACTTTAAGCTCTTTAATTACATCGAGTCTCATACTGCGGCCTCCAGAAGATCAAATACACTATAGAATGACACAACCTGACCTTTTGATTTGACTTCCGTCATAGGTATTTTCGACGAAACGTCCTCAAGCGGAACTGGTTGCTTCTTGTTCTCGGCATACTTGTATTTGCGATACTGGCTAAGGTCTGTATCGCTATGCTCAAGGAGCTCTCTCGCAAGAGAAATGGCCATGGACTCATTATTTGAGCTCAATGAGACTAATCCGTCATCGGACAAATCTCCTTCCAACACAAGAGAAGTTTCAAGCTTTTGTGCAGTCAGACTCAATGCTCTTTCCTGCATCGTGTCTTTATATGCCATATAAATAACTCGAACTTCTCTTGTTTGTCCCAGTCTCCAGGATCTGCGAGACGACTGGCGAAGAGTGTAAATCGAATAACCAGTCTGGTAATATATAATTGTTGGAAATTCCAGCAAATCCAGACCAGTTTTAACGAGATTTGGGTTACAAATCATTGCATCAATTTTCGGATTAGTCCTTAATTGTGACTTCACCCACCCTTCTCTTTTTCTCGCAGGAACAGATGATTTAAGTATTATGTTTTCTATACCGTGAGATGATAAGATACCAGACAGCAAGGGCTGTATATCTCGTTTCCCTGTGTTCTCAAGGTATATCAAGACCTTTCGTCCTTCTGCTTTTTCAGCATTGATGATGTTTAGCAGCTCCCGCTCTTTGGGCAAAAGTCCATCACCTCCAGGATGATATTCTTCGGTTGATGCGGCGACATAGCCTCTATCATCTGGATCTGTAATTTTTTCGCCCTCTCTCATTCTGTCGGGAAGTGAGAGGAGTGAGTTAATCATAGAACCAAGAAATCTTGAGCGCCCAAAACCACCATTGACAAGTGATAGCATTTGGTCTTCAAATTTTCTATAGATGCCAGCCTGCTCCGCATCCATGTTCACGACATTTACCATTTCAGTAAACGGTGGCAATTCCTCTGACATCTCCTCAAGTTTCAAAAAATATGTTACCTCAAGAAGAAAATCCGGAATGAGAGAAGGAGATATCCCCGGTCTCTCTTCTGTTCGCACCCCTTTACGTTTTCTTATGGATGCAACAGGTCCCGCATCAACAAAAGTCTCAATCGTCTCAAGAACTCCGTAGTCCTTAATAAATTCAGAAACGGAGTTCCTTCTATATCCTTTCTTTTCCATTTTTTCAGGGAATAGACGATATAAAAGGTAAAAGAGATTACTCGCATAACCGCCACTTAATGTACCGGTTAGGCACAGTACCTTTCTTGAAAGGCCTGTAATCAGAGCCATCGCTTCTCCCTGAGCCGTGTCACCCCCCTTCAGCTCATGCACCTCATCGAATATGGCCAAGTCGAGCTTGACCTTCTTCTTATTAAGGAACTTCGCTATAGCATACCTGCGATAGTCTGCCGGAGCATAAAAGGTGGTTCCGCATGTTCTATGCTTACCTGAAGAGACTTTTATTTTTCCTTTGCAAAAAGGCTCCTCCTTCGCATCATCCAGCGAGACAGGTTCTCCGCAATGCGGGCAACCTGTATATCTACCGGAGTTGGTAACATACTCTGCAAGGGACAGCTTCTGAGTATAATGAAGTTTGGCTGTCTCCTTAGACAGTATCCATACTTCATTACCTTTTGGCTTTCCTGTTGCGATATCATTTACAGAAGAGAGGATTTTTGCTTTTACGCCTGGTACGACCTGCATGACCTCTCTTTTCCATTTTTCAACAAGATGAGAGGGGCACATTACCAGCGTCCTGAACCCTTTTTTGTGCTTATTTTTTTGAATGAGCCCATAAATTACGGCCGCAGAGATCTGGGTTTTACCTGTTCCCATTTCTCCCACCATAAAAAGAGCTTTATGATGCTTAAAACCTTTAAGCATAGCCAGTGAGGCCTTGTTTTGAGGTTCATAAGAGAGCCTATTAAGCCTCTTGAGACTGTCTCTAGCCATAAAGTCTCCGCCCCGCTTCTTTTGCGGGTAATCTTTTAAACGGAGGCAGACTTCTCCCCTTGCGGGGGCGTCTACCCCCGCAAGGGTTATCTTCATAAACTACGCTGCTAAAGCGAGCCTATGTCTGTTTTCTTTTAAAAAAGCGACCAGTTCATCATCTTCAGGAAAAACAAACCTGAATGCCTTCTCAATACCAAAAACCTGACACTCTTTGACTGTAAAAAGTGTCGAGAGGTCATTGATCCATCCGGGCAACAACGGTATATCTGTTATCCTGTCGAGCACAGTGAACGACTTCTGTACAGCCTCATCGTAAGAACCCATAATAATAGGGTACTTTGCAGCTGAACTGATAATCTCTGAACTGAAGATGATAGTGTGCGACAATGCCCTTGATAACTGCACTTGCCTACGGAAATAGCTTGCTCCATCATCTCTTTTCAACGGTATCTCATCGCATGTAATAACATTTTTTTCGATGAGAAAGCCTGCTGTAATGGCTTTTACAGACTCTTGCGAGCCGTAAAGAGAGATAAAATGGGTGTGCTCATCCATAATAAAGGCATCGCAAAAGCAGTTTGTGCCACCAAACTTAACGTTCTTATAATTTTTCATCCCTGCCTCCTAAGCAATTTTGACAAGTTCACCTGTTTCAAGATCAAAAGCATTGATAATGACTTGATATTGCTTAATGCTTCTTCTCTTGTCCCCTTCATCTGTTGTTTTTTGATATGAGTTTACCCTGCCCTTCAGAACAAGATTCTCAATCCGGTCATTCATGACACCGCTTGCAAGCAGCATAGCAAGATGACCTTCAGAAAGGTTAGATAAAGGGGTTATAGCGCCCCGAGAATGGGGATTGAACTGACTGTCAATTTTGTCAAGAAGGTTATACAAGCTTGATTTTTTAACGCTCACAAGAGCCTCTTCAGGATCTATGTGTAACGATTCAAAAATACTTACAGCCGCTTTTGCTTCAACAGTAAAGATTTCGTTTATCTCTTCTGTTGTAGGGATAAGGTTTTTTAAAGAACCGTAATCATCTCTGGCCCTTTTTATTATAGACTCAAGAAAACTCATGTTTTTTCTGAGTCTATCAAAATGCTTATTATTTCCCTCTCCAGAGACTACCTTTCCGATAACAACTATCTGCTTATACAGAAAGTCTTCTTCAGGGAAAAGGAAAACCCTAGGTTCCTCGACCCTTTGAGAGAGGAGCTTGTACATCCACTGCAAGGAATATATGGGGATGATCAGAACCAACCACCCGTTTTTCCTCACCGCAGGAAGATGCTTTTTTAAAAATCTTGTTTCAGTGCGTGTTACTTTCTCATCACCCTCCCTTATATCATAATCATAAGGGGGATTGAGAAAAAGCAAATCGAAATTACCTTTGAGGTGAACCTCATTGACAGAGTCGCAATTCAACACAACATCAAGTTTTTTTGAAGCTGAGCTAAAGCGCTCATAGTCCAGTTCAACACCATGTGTGCTGGTAGTTGAAGGAGCGAGCGCTGCCAGTGCGCTTCCGTCACCGCAGCATGGATCATAAATTTTTGCAGCGGGTTCGAATCTAAAAGTCTTACGCAAGTGTTTTATTATGTTTAGGGGCG
>OBLN01000018.1_pt1 | contig 60312 bp, 60 predicted proteins | sample 1519301 | NCBI WGS metagenome assembly OBLN01 (sample SAMEA2452533, study PRJEB22499) | sediment metagenome | reverse complement strand
GTTCCAGTTCGAAGAACTAGAACTCCCATTAAATCTTCGATTTAATGTGAGTTTGTAAACGGCGGTCTTCTTACTCCGACGTGATAAATAAAAAGTTTCAAATATGCATTGAATCAAATATAGATGTTAAAAAAAGAATTATGACGCCGAGGGGGGGATTCGAACTCCCGAGGGGCGGATGCCCCACAAGCTTTCCAGGCTTGCGCCCTACCGCTAGACTACCTCGGCACATAGAGTTATTTTGGCTTGCTGTGCCAACCTTGCGCATAAGTGCCAGCATCCATTATTACTCTTTCGGTCGTAGCTGCGATTCCATGTTCCTTTTCAAGCATTTCATCAGTATCCATAAGAGAAGTACATAACGCTACAGCCTCACCTTTTAAAGTGAAAAGACAAATGTCATCGCCTTTCCTGATATTTCGGTCAAGACTTGATATACCAGGCATTGCTATTGCGGCACCCCTGCATACAGCATCAACCGCACTATCCCGAATAATAATTTTGGGGAGATGAGAAAGACCTTCTTCCATAGGCCTTACAACCTCACGCAAGAAAGATTCGTCACCGTCTTCTTTCCAGAGAACATAGGCATCCTTCAGTTCATGGAGAGTTACAAGTGTATCCTCCCTGAAAGGACCGGTCTTAGTCCTGCGGAGTTCCTGCATATGGGCACCACAACCAAGTGCAACACCTATATCATGACATAACTTACGCATATAAGTGCCAGCCTCGCATCCAACCCTCATAAGGACGGATTTTTCCTTTACATCAAGAACTTCAAGATAATAGATATTCCTCACACGAACTGCACGTTTAACTGCAGAAATTATTGGAGGCATTTGAAAAATCGGCCCTGTAAACTGTTTACAGACCCTCATTACCTTTCTTTCAGGAACAGCTTCATGCAAAGTCATGAGACATATATACTCTTTACCTGATAAACGAAGAGCTGCAACTGTCTTAGTTGCCCTACCAAGCATGATCGGAAGTACACCAGTCACTACAGGATCCAGCGAACCGGAATGACCAGCCTTGTTTAGCTCAAGGATATCCTTTCCCCAGGCCGTAACCTCATGACTTGTGGGCCCTGCCGATTTGTCAAGATTGACCACGCCCATTTCAATATGCTGCCTGATTGGACGTTCATAAGGAGAACAGCCATAGAATGGACTGGTCTTTGCTTCTGCTTTATACACCAATTCACGTTTATATTCCGAAGGTAAGATACCAGAATTCATAGAACCCGCCAAAATCAGAAATAAGAATTATTGTCGATAGCACAGGAAATAATGTCAGCTATCTGAAATTGATCCCACTTATGGGAATCGATCACAAGATCATAAACAGAAAGATTGTTAATGTCTATATCATATATTGTTTTGTACCGGATAGCTTCCGATGCTTCACGCTCGATCGTTTCACTGAGCTTGTCTTCAAAAGAACCGCTTTCCCTGCTGACAATTCTTTCAACACGAACATCAACTGGAGCCTTTATCCAGACCTTCATAGCTTTTTCAGCCATGTGACCCGCAAGCCTTCCTTCAAGAATGATATCATTACGAGTATTGGCAATTTCTTTCTGGCGTTCATCGATCTTAAGATCAATACTATCGTCTGATTCAGCCAGTGCACCAAACTCTGCCAGATTCATACCATACTCTTTTGCAAGAGAACGAAAAACCTCACCGGCAGAAACCATTTCAAGACCGTATTTCTCAGAAAGTAACCGGGATACAGTGGTAGTACCACTTCCCGGAAGACCACTAATAGTCAGTAACACTTTATACTCCACCGACATCCAGAGCTTTTCTGATCAGCTGACTTACAGCCAGTGAGGCAATGAAATACCAGAAGATCCAGTACTGGAAAGGACCCAATATAGTATCAGTTAGTATTTGCTGCCCCCAGAATGGAAACACAAATGAAGCAGCTTCATGGCTCTTGATATAATAGTAAGCCCACATGAACAATGGCAGGGAGATTATACTGATGTATGCCATTGGCTTGAACTGCTGCTTTGACATCTCCATCTGATCCTGCATCATCTTTGAGCGCTCTTCTTCCATCTTCTTCATAAGAGCAGTGTTATTGGAAAGCTGAGCTTCCCTGAACTCTTTCTGGAATACTTTCATCTTTTCCTGTGTATTACGCATCAGATCCCAGTCAATTGTATATTTCTGAATGAGTGATGCGTAAAGCGCAGTAATTGAAGCCATGATGAACAAAACTATATGAAAATTGCTTGCTCCAAGAATTGTCACTACCGGATCCATGATAATACTGACAGACTTACCCAGAGAGTCTCTGAAGTCCTGTCCGAGTATCATGATTCCCAGCATAAGGGAAATACCAAATGCCAACAAAAACCTATCAAGCTGTTTCTTAAATGATTCTGTAACCAAGGGATAGCCTCTTTTGACTTGGGTTTATTTATATTGGTCCATTATCTTGCAGATGTCAGCAAGGACAGAGTCCACTGATGCCGTGCCATCTACATTTACAAGAAGTCCGGCATTACTATAATAATCGATCAATGGTTTTGTCTTATCATTATAGACAGAAAGCCTCTGACGTATGACCTCTTCCTTGTCGTCATCCCTCTGGTAGAGTTCACTACCACATGCATTGCAAAGTCCTTCCTGTTTAGGAGGATTGAACATCAGATGATAACTTTCACCACAAGTGCAACTACGGCGTCCACTGAGCCTTTTAACAAGCTCCTCATCAGTCACTTCAATATTAATGACAGAATCAAGAGGCTTGTTTATCTCTTTAAGGATTTCGCCAAGTGCATCAGCCTGAGGGATAGTTCTTGGATACCCGTCAAGAAGGTAACCATTTTCACAGTCAGGTTCTGTTAACCTGTTTCTGATGAGGCCTATGAGGACCTCATCAGGGACAAGTTCGCCCTTATCCATGTATTCTTTTGCTTTTATCCCCAGCTCAGTCCCATCACGGACATTTGCCCTGAGGATGTCCCCTGTGGATATATGGGGAATGTTATAATGCTTCGATAATTCCTTTGCCTGGGTGCCTTTGCCAGCACCCGGTGGGCCAAATAATGCAATATTCATAATCAACACCTTTATTCCTGTCCGAAGAAGGATCTTACCATTGGATGCATCTCCATCATCTGCTCAGATGCTATATCCTCATACAAACGGTATACGATACTTACCGTAAGCAGAAGACCAGTACCACCTGCACCTCCAAGAGTACCAAGCAGACTTGCAACAAGCGTAAGGGCACCTATGAAAGCACCGCCAATAATAGTTACTTTCGGGATGTATCGCAGCATGACTTTTTCAATACTTCCGACATTCCTTCTGAAACCAGGGATCTGCATACCAGAGTTAAATATCTTCTTGGCTGTGGGCTTTGCACCCATTCCTGTAGTCAAAGATTATACCTCCTACGATCAGGAAGAAAGCATCAACAAACACATGCAACCCTATCTGCCAGATAGCAGGGACCGGAGCACCATAACTTGTAAATGTTTCTCTTACCAGGGAAGGTATCCAGTCATATGGACTATTGATAGGAGCCAGATAATACATCAAACCATTGATAGGTTTTGAACCACTGAATTCACCAAGGAAAGTTATTCCCTTGCCGCTCAACAAAAGGCCTACCATCTGGATATTGGCCTGCAATGCCCTTACAAGAATCATTGGCAGGACTGATGCGTATATGAGTTTAACAGGGAACTTACCCCTTGCACCCCTTACTGCACTGTGTGCCAGAGGAATCTCGATACGCGTACTTTCGACATAGACGACAAGCAGGAAGATAGCAATTGTACTCAGCAGTGCAAGTATTCCACCACTTACCAGCATGAACATTATACCATCGCCGGAAAAGAGGAAATCTGCTTCCACATTTTGCACGATGTATATCCATTTAAAGAAGAATCCAGTGGGTAAACCGCTTGAATCAGATGTCCAGTTGAACAGACCGGTAACGATCTGCTGGGAAACTCCAGCCACGATGAAAAGACCGACACCTGAACCAATACCCCATTTGGAAACTACCTCATCCATGAAGAGTATCAGTGTACCGCCTATGCATATCTGTATAAAGATGATAAATGTAATTACCCCTGTACCGACCCCTAAAGTCGCTGCAAGCGCCTGGTCCGGCTGAATGTAACCACCAGCAATCTGTGGCAGAGCCTCAAGTACAATCATTACAAAGACCATGAATTTCTGTGCGCCCTGGAAGAACGCCTGGTCCGATGGATTGGACATGTCGAGCTTAATGACATCAGCACCAACCAATAGCTGAAGGACAATGGATGCGGTAACAATAGGACCTATACCAAGCAGCATCAGAGAACCTGAAGCTCCGGCAAAAAATGCTCTATAGGACTCGAAAAGATCAATCGAATCCGCTGACAATCCAAATAGCGGTACATTAGCAAGTGCAAAATAGAGCACGAGAATTCCAAGCGTCCACATCAGTTTATTTTTGAAGTGAACATGCCCCTCCGGACTTGCAACCGCAGGCAATTTATTGAAAATTGGTTCCAAACTATCCTTAAGACTCATTAATTCCACCCTTTGAATGGAAAAATCCATGCAATTATTAGGTTATAAAGTAAACCTTAATAGATTTTAACATTAATAAATATGCACCCTTTAATTGCATAAAATATAAAATAAAAGAGGTAATGCCAGATGGCATTACTCGTCTATCTCAGTGCAAGATCCGCCTGCACTTTCGATCTTTACCTTTGCACTGGCAGAGAATCCAGCCGCTGTAATGGAAAACTTCTTTGAGACCTTGCCGGCACCAAGTACCTTGTCTATATCAAGAACAGCAAGATCGATGACATATGCGCCATCCTGAAGTTCTGCAAAGCCATCTTCAACAAGCTGATCTGCAAGTTCATCAAGTTCCCCGACGTTTACGATTGAAACATCGTTTATTACCTTCAACGGACGTGTAAATCCTCTCTGGTGACCACGGAAGTATCCGAGCTGTAGCGCACGGGTAGCATGGTGAGCATTCTCACCACATCTGCCCCTTCCACCACGGTTACCGGCACCACGTCTGTTCTTAGTAGTACCGCCACCACAGGTGCGTGATCCTCTGAACTTCTTTGTGTTGGTTTTCTTAGATGTCATGGGATTACCTCATTTTCTTCAACAATTTGTTGATGTCCTCACCATGGTTACCCAGTACACCGCCCTGCTGAACAGTCCTCTTCATACCAGAATGTCCTTTTCTTGGTGGGTGAAGCCTGAAAACAGGCTTTAGCTTAGGAACATCTTTCACTGTGGTTTCACCGTCACAGATAGCCTGTGCCAATGCCTTGATGGAATCATAGTTTGTATTCTCAGCTACATACTCTTCGGTAAGTTTTACATCACCCTCAAGTCTTCCACGGTTGCTGAGCATCTCTTCAAGAGTAGCGGCATCAATGACACCATATGCCACATAGTCCTTTACCTTCTGGATCATTCCTGCATTGTGAGGATTGTCGTTAAGGAGGACACAGTGGTTCACCCTGTGAAGACGGAGCATCTTAAGGGTATCCTTGATGGTACCCCTAACATTCACGTTTCCACGTACTCTGACCAAAGCGTACATTTTAATCCTCCTTCTTCGCCATATTTACAGGTACTCTTACAGTGCCTGCATTCTGCAATGCTGTGAATGTTGCTTTTGCGAAGTTCAGGGTTGTCCTTGTAGTACCCTCGGTCCTGGTCCAGACATCTTTGATACCTGCCTTCTCAAGCACTTTTCTTGCAGTGTCTCCTGCAGCAAGACCAAGTCCTCTTGGTGCTGGCTTTAGTTCGACAACGACACTACCGACCTTTCCACGTACCTCAGAAGGTACTGTGTGCTCAAGTCCGCATGCACATTCCCATGAACCGCATCCACGCTTTACTTTAATTATATTGATCTTAGCATTGCTGATAGCTTTCCTGATTGCTGGTCCTACCTGAACATCTTTTGCCTGTCCGAGACCGACAAAACCGTTTCCATTACCAACAATAACAGTTGCTCTGAACTTTACACGACGTCCGGAGTCAGTCATTCTCTGGACCATGTTGATATCAAGAACCTCATCCTCAAGATCAGGTAACAGAATATCGATTATATTGGATTCCCTTATAGGAAGACCTGACTCGATCGCCTCGTCCATGGAAGTGATCTGCCCTTCTTGAACGAGTTTTCCAAGCCTTGTCTGTGGAACCCATTCTTCTTCATATTGATATGCCATGTAATCACCTAGTTGAACTCAGCAGAGATCTTTTCCTTAACTGCATCAAACAGTTCAGGCAGATTTGAGCCTTCCATATACTCTGCTACGTGTTCTCCCCTTACTCTCTCATCTGAAGGAAGAACAGATGAGTCATGAGGAATCTCGAATCCTGCATCTACGATGCCTTTCAAGGTTGCATACACACGTGATCCGGATGATGATGCCTGAAGTCCAATATCCAGAACTCCGTAATCAAATCCCTTGCTTAGTGCTCTGTAACCGAACAACAGACCGGTAAGGTACGCAGCTGTTGTGTTACCAGTAGATGCCTCGTATCCATACTTTTTAAGTTCTGTTGAAATTGCAGATGAAAGGGTTACGTCCCCTTCAGGTTTTGGAGCTACAAGCTGAATCTGCATGTGCCTTGAACTCTTGCGTACTACCACACGGTCTTCCTTTGAAAGGAGTAACCTGAGTCTCTGGTGGTAATCAGTACGCCCTTCTCTTCGTCGCCTGAAAGCGACTTTATATCTGGGTCCTGTTGCCATGATTATTCCTCGTGCTTTATTAGCTTCTCTGACTCAAGGTGTGCCTTAAGGTGAGCTACACTACGGTACTCTCCACCTTTTGCCTTACGGTAAACCTTACAGTAAGTAGACCTGTCCAATGAACCATCTTCACGCATCTGTTTAAGTTCCTTTCTAAGAGCACGGATCTTTTTCATCCACTGCTCTTTACGAGGATTACGTGCGCCCTTCGTACCTTTTCTCTTACCGTGTCCTTTGCGATGTCCATACTTGCGCTTGACATCCCTTATTCTTGCACGACCACGGCTTACACCTTTAACAGGAATGGCTTTGACACTGCCAGCTGCTACGAGCTCACGAATGTCAGCTCTTGTAATAGCTACTGCAATATCTGCTGCTGCCTCAGGGTCCAGCCAGACCCTGTGAACGCCACAACCCAATACCTGAGAAGCGATTCTCTTCTGGTTTGTAAGATCAGTCATCTTACTCACTCCTTGTTGGGTTGAGGATCTTAATTGAAAGCTCTGCAGCTTTTGCCTCGATGATTGCCTTCTTTCTTCCGCCAACCTTTGCAGCTATCCTGATAGCTTCCTCTGATGCATTTACAGAGTCAAGCTGCCCAACTGTGCACACAAGGACCTCTGCATATCCGGATGGGTGTAGACTTTTTACAGCAACCGGGCTTCCATAGCCCACCTGAGCAAGAGCACCTTTTGCTTTTATGTGCTTGCGCTGTTTACCTTGAAGACCTCTTGGACGCCTCCAGTTGGAATCCAGACGCTTGTACTTGTGACTATCTGTCCTCTTGAAATCAGGTTTTTTGTGCTTCTGGATTTTCCTTACCTTAAAAAGGCGTTTAATTTTATCATCCATTCAAATCACCTACACTATCTTCTCCACAGTATATATTCCGTCCTGGAATACACGCGGGTCGAATCTCTTAATCCTGGTTGCCTGCTCAATGTTAGCTGCAGTCTGTCCGACATCCTCTTTGTTGATGCCTGTGACAATAACCTCATCAGCTGTGGTCTTGACAGCAGTTATACCAAGGATATTTGCTGACCTTGGCTTTTTCTCTCCAAGGAAATTGCTGATCATTAACTTCTTCCCATCAACCTTTAGTTGCATAGGGAAGTGAGCATAAACGACCTTCATGCGATATTCGAATCCCTCTGAGACACCTTTGATCATGTTTCTAACATGTGATGCAAAGGTTCCGACCATTGCTTTCTGAGACTTCTTGGAAACACTTGAGTCTACAATGACCTGTGAATCTACAATCTCGATCTTGATGCCTGGGTACCAGAAAGTTCTTTCGTTTTTGCCTTTTGGTCCTGATGTTGTCAGGAGCTGGCCCACGAACGTAACAGTCACACCGTCAGGGATAGGGATTATTTTCTTTATTTCTTTTGCCATGTGACATCACATCCATCAGTACACATATGCAAGTAGCTGTCCACCAACATTATTCTCACGAGCTTCGTACTGTGATATTATACCATTTGAGGTGGTCAATATCAATGTTCCAAAGTTCTTTGCAGGAAGAAACTGCTTTTCCCATCTTTCAAAGTCTGCAGCTCCCACTGAATAACGTGGTTTGATAGCACCACATTTGTTGATCCTACCAATAAGTTCTACCTTATAGACTCCCGCCTTACCATCTTCGACAAACTCAAATTCGCCGATATAGCCACGGTCCTGCATAACTTTCAGGACAGTGCCAATAAGTTTTGATGCGGGTTTAATGATACATGAATCTTTACCAATTGCCTCTGCGTTCTTTATCATAGATAAAGCGTCAGCAAGCGGATCTAATAACACCATTTCTTTCACCTCACGTATACTTTTCAAATCCCATATCGTGGGCAATCTCACGGAAGCAGTGCCTGCAAAGATAAATATCATATTTTCTTACAAGTCCCTGTTTTCTTCCACATCTCTTACATTCACTTGCCCCTCTTCCAAAGCTCTTAGTGGTTTGAACCATTTATATTACCTCCACGGAGTATATGTCTTTGAAGAAAGCAATTGTATCCTCTTTCGTGATCTTGTGAGATGTAGGGATTTTCCTTTTTACGATCCTTCTTTTGTTGATCCTGTAACCACGACGGTTGACAATTACATTGATATCCATTCCAAAGATACCGATGTTTGGATCATATCTCATGCCCGGGAAGTCTGTGTGTTCCTCTATACCAAAGGCAACATTCCCGTACTTGTCAAATTGGGATGATCTGAGCTTGCTCTCTACAATATCAAGTGCTAATTTAAGAAATTTCTCTGCATTGTCAGACCTTAGAGTAACCTTACAGCCAATTGGTTCGTTCTTCTTAATACCAAATGCCGGAAGAGTTCTTTTTGAATAGGTCCTGACAACGGACTGTCCGGTAATCTCACTAAGAATACCTTCTGCATCCACAAGGTGCTGGCCACTTTCTCCGACACCCATATGAACAACAACCTTTTCCACAATAGGTGTTCTCATTGGATTACTCAACGACCTCACCACCTAGTCTGATTTCTGGTTCCTTCTCACCTATGATGACAACGAAATCTTCGATCGTTTCAAAATCATAGTCTCCGGATATTGCAACAGTGTTGTGCTTGGAACTCCTTACAGTGTTGATCTCTTTGATAGTACCAATCTCACCTGTATGTCTTCCACCGATGATCATAGCAAGATTACCAACCTCGTATTTGATGTGCTTGACAATGTTCTTGTCAGGCAGTGAGAGGATGAGTGAATCCTTTGGCTTGTATTCATTGGAACCCAGGAGGTTTGTACCGTCATTGAGATTGAGCTGTACTGCCCCACCTTTTAAGATGGTCTTATCGTTGATCCTGCAAAGCTTGTTTGCATTTGAATCTTCCAGCTTATGAACTTCAAGTCTTCCCTTGCGGTCCAGCAGCATACGGTACGCTACATTCTCAAGAGGGATTGAAATTACATCTAAAAGTCCTACAGGGAACCTGATGTCCTTTCTGATAACACCATCAACAAGTATCTTACCTTCGGAAAGAATACGCTTTGCTTCTGCACGGGTGTCTACGATACCCAGCATATCCCTCAGGACGACACTCAGAGGAATGCTCTGCTGCTTGTTATGTGGACCCGGTCTTGTTGATGTGACCCATTTGTTGGATTTCTTTGATACCTGCCAGCTGTTAGGGACAGATATTCTTTTCTGATGTTTGCCCACAAAATCACCTGTTATTAATAATTTCTGCTCTGTGTTTGTCCTTCATTTCAAGGGTTGTGATTGTTACATTTGAAGGGTAAACAGGTCTTGCAACCTCAGTTCCATCTGCTTTTGAAACTGTTACGCCTTCTATAACGATCGTTCCGTGCTTCAGGGAAATTGCTTCCACAATTCCAGAGGTACCTGCGTGGTCTCCGCGCATTACCTTTACAGTGTCACCAACAATTACATTAGCTGTGCGACGACCGTACTTCTCGCGAAGATCCTTTGAAAGGAGAGCACCCATGTATTTTTGTCTGATGTGCAGAGGAGCATTATATCTTGCTTTTCTCTGTTTTCTTGGTTGATTTGATACCATGTTTTCACACCTCACACAACAATAGATGCTGTTGTTCCTATCTTTGGGAATCTTTCAGCGGCTTCTCTTGCAACAGGACCTTTAAAGTCAGTTCCTTTTGGAATACCATCAGCGTCAACAATGACAACTGCATTGTCTTCAAAGGAAACCCTCAGGCCATCAGGACGACGAAGTTCCTGCTTCTGGCGTACGATTACTGCGAGAAGTATCTGCTTACGCATTTCCGGAGTTCCTTTCTTCACGGAAACAACGCACATGTTACCAACACCAGCCTTTGGATATCTGTTCTTAACACCTCTGTAGCCCTTTACTGATATAATCTCAACTACACGTGCACCTGTATTGTCCACGCAGTCAATCTTAGCACCAGCGTTAAGTGCACGGGGAACGGTGGATCTAATTCCTCTCATTCCTGTGCCTCCGCCTTAATGACTACAAACGACTTTGTCTTGCTAAGAGGCCTGCATTCTGCCACGGTCACAACGTCCCCTACTTTTGCATCAATGCAAGGTGGATTGTGTGCGTGGATCTTGGATTGCCTCTTTTCATATCTCTGATATTTCTTAATGAGAATCTCATGTTTACGCTGGATGACCACAGTCTTGTCCATTTTATCGCTAACAACAGTCCCTACAAGGACCTGTCCGCGAACTGGGAGTGCTCCGTGGAATGGACAATTCACATCGTCGCATTCAGCTGCAGGAGCTGGGACATCCAATCCAATATCTTTAACCATGATTATTACCTCATGTGTATTTTTCTTATATTCTTTGTTCTGTTCTCAGGTTGTGAGAGCAGAAGGTTTCCATTCACTTTAACATACCTCTCGGCATGCTTACCGGATAATTGGGCCGGTATCTGAAACACAAAGGATGTACCGTTTTTCTGAATCATCTTTTCAATTCCATCCTTTGTTTGAACGATTATCATGTTCTTCGTTTCGTCAACCACTTTGCCGCTTATATCTTTCAAGGTCGGATTCGTAGCTTCTACTATTGTTACGTGCAATCCGATCAGTTCATGGAATACCAGTTTAGAAGGAGTGATCTCCAAATCAGATCTCCTTCATTTCCCGCTGGATGGTCTTTATCCTTGCGACGGTTTTCCTGAGTTCGCCAATCCTACCCGGATTGTCAGGAGCTCCGCCAGCAGATGAAAGAGCACGCTCGCGAATGAGTTCATCCCTCATTTTGTCGAGTTCGTCCATCCTTTCTACCGGGGACATATCCCTGATCTCGTTCAAGCGAAGAATTGCCATTATTTCTCCTCCTTGTGAACACGTGAGACTGGATGCCAGTAATCATAGCTATCATGCTTATGCTGCCATACATCGTCAACCAGCCTTCGTTCTTCTCCGAGCTCTTCTACAGGGATTGAATCATCAGATACAGATGCCTCGCCTACAGAGGATTCGTCTTCAACTTTCTCAGCTGAAGCTTCTTCAGTGACCTCTGTTTCTGCGACGTCGGCAACTTCTACTACTTCCTCCTCGTCTGCAACCTCGCCTTCTGATTCCTTGCCTACAAGTTCCGTGATGTCAGCTTTTGCAGCTTCCGGTGCAACAGCTTCAACCACGTCAGCCTCTACGACCTCTCTAATATCAAAAGCGTCAGGTAATACTGCGCCTGGAGGGATGATCCTAACTTTGCAGCCAAGAGTTCCCAGCTTCTTAATAGCTGTTGCGAAACCCTCGTCTACTATTTCATCAACAGGTTTTCCAGCGTGCTTTATGTATCCATTGACCATTTTCTCGACTCTGGATCTTGCACCTGTCAATTTACCTGAGATAACTATCTCACAGCCCAAGGCACCTGCATTCATAATAGCCCTCATGGTATTATGACCGGCTTTCCTGAAATACCAGCCTCTTTCAATTGAAGAAGCAAGGCGTGAAGCCATCATCTGAGCATTGAGCTCTGGTCTTTTTACTTCCTGAGCATCGATCTGAGGGTTATCCATATCGTACATCCTGTCGATGTCACGTGTAAGTTTACGGATGACCTTACCAGCCTTACCAATGACCATACCTGGCTTTTCAGCATACACAGTGATCTGAGTACCCATTGGAGTACGATTGATCTCCATTCCACCGTAGCCTGCTTTGCTGAGCTGTTTAGAGAAATATTCATCCATTGAGGCTTTTACGTAGCCTTCCTGAACGAATTTCTTTTCTATTGCCATTAACGCACCTCATTCAAAATAATCTCGACATTCACAGTCTCTGTGTTCTTGGGACTGCCGCGTCCACGTGCCCTTGGCCTCATACCATGGATTACACGTCCACGCTTTGAAGCAACATGCGCAATATACATGTTCTCAGGGTCAAGTCCCTTGTATTCAGCATTGTTTCCGGCATTCTCCAAGATTTTCAGGAAGGCCTCAGCGACCTTCACAGGGTACCTACCGTTTGCCATTGGACCTTTTCTGTGTCCTGAACCATCACTGTGCCTCTTGAAAGGAACTGCCTGCTTCATTATTACAACATTTTCAAGGTACCTTTTGGCTACTGTGGTACGCATGCCTTTGATCGCCTTACCAAGTTCTCGTGACTTTTTCGGAGAGATGTGAAGTTCAGCACCCATAGCTTTTGAGCTTACTTTTGGGTCCATTTCTATAGAATATCCTATTCTTGCCATTATCTCACCTTATTTAAGTGGTACGAACTTGCTTGAACGGGTTGCTCCTACACCAGCGCTTCCGTGGGAAACCTTTGGACGGGTTGGTGAGAATTCTCCGAATCTGTGTCCGATCATTTCAGGCTGTATCACGAATGCCACAAATGATTTACCGTTATATACTTCTACATTTTTGCCGACCATTTCAGGGAATATAATGATATCTCTGTAGTGGGTCCTCAAATTATCCTTACCATCTTTGAGCTGTTGAACAACGCTCTTCCTGCCGTCTGTATAGCCCCTCTTAAGAGTACGGCGTTCACGTGCAGGCAACATCTCAACAAACTCATCATTGCTAATGGCCTGGAGTTCTCCTACCGTTTTACCACGGTAGGTATATTCACCTTTTCGTTTTGGTAATCTTGATGATGATAGTTTCTTTGCCATGTAATAACCTCCGGTTAACGCTTTCCGGTCCTGCGTGCTGCAATCTGACCTACCTTACGTCCAGGAGGCGCATTCCTTCCAACAGTTGTTGGCTTACCAGGATGCTTACGGTTACCTCCACCGAATGGGTGGTCGATAGCGTTCATAGCAATACCTGATACACGAGGATACTTTGCAGCTCTTGTCTTCATCTTGTGGTATTTCTTACCTGCCTTAAGGAAAGGCCTGTCAACCCTGCCGCCACCTGCAACGATACCGATTGTTGCGCGGCATTTAGGATTCAACCACTTCATTTCACCTGATGGCATCTGAACAACAGTCTTACCACGGTCGTGGGATACAACTGTTCCATATGCACCTGATGCACGTGCGAACTGCCCACCATCGTTTGGCTTTGACTCAATGTTACATACCGGGATACCTTCCGGGATCTCTGCCAGAGGCAGGATGTTACCGGGTTTTATCTCAGCTGATATTCCACATGCTATCTTTTCGCCTAAGGATATACCTTCAGGCGCAATGATCAGGCGTTCTTCACCATTATCAAAGGAAACCCTTACAATAGGTGCTGAACGAGCCGGATCGTGTGTAATCTCAATTATTGTACCATACACAGTACCCTCTTCATCAACACGAGGGTGCTTAAGTGCAGCCTTGTACTTGTGTGAAGGAGCCCTGTATGTAGGAGTTCCACGACCCCTGTTCTGTGATATAATTCTCTTACCCATGTTACTTCACCTCACATAAGACCTATTCTGGTTGCTATCTCATGGGCGGCTTCTGTGCCTTCGAAAGTAACGATAGCTTTCTTCAGACCTTTCATAGTGCTCATTGTACAGACTGATTCAACAGGGAATCCGTACATCTTCATTACATCTGACTTGATCTGATTCTTGTTTGCGCGGGTATCAACAATGAACTGAAGTTTATTGTCTTCCAGCAGCATCATCGCTTTTTCAGTGATAAACGGATACTTAATGACGTTCATTCGAACATTCCTCCCAGAGAGGATATTGCAGACTCTGTCCAGACTACTAATCTACCTGCGTGTGTGCCCGGTGCAAGGAGTTCAGCATTCAGTGCGTCAACAGATACGACATCCACACCAGAAAGATTCCTTGCGGACTTCATTAATGGACTGTCACATGTTGCAACAATGAGGAGACTCTTTTTGTTCTTGTATCTCCTGCCACGAAGCTTACCCTTTCCTGCACGGATGTTCCTGCCGTCCTTTGCACGGACTACGTCCTCATAAACACCTGCATTCTGCAAGAAACTTACAACATCCTTTGTCTTTTCGACGTTTTCCAGTTCGTCTGCAGCCACTAATGGAAGCTGTGCATCGAATCTGTGCCCACGGCCCTTTACAAGTTCTGCATCGATAGTAGCAGCAATTGCGGAGCGTATGGCCATACGTCTTTCCTTCTTGTTTACCTTCTCAGTCCTGTCTGCTTCAGGCTTTGGAGGATGTGCTCTCCTACCACCTACAGCGTGAGGAACTCTTGCTGCACGGCTACCATTGACAATCCTTGGGATCTGAGCAGCGCCTCTGCCTGAGCCCCATGACTTTGCGGATGTGTCCATACCAGCATACATCCTTGGACCGTATGGCTGATACCTGTTTGCCTGAGCTGCAAGAACTGCCCTTTTGATAAGATCAGGTCTGTATGCTTCATCAAATACATCAGGAAGGTCAATTTCTCCCTTTGCATTTCCTGATAGATCTATAATTTTTGCTGTAATCATTCAGTTCACCCCTGCTTGGACTGTGTGCTTACGTGAACGATTTCCGGTTCACTCATAGCAGGTACTTTTGACCTCATCGGATCTCTGAGTCTTACAAGCCTCTTTGAAGGACCTGGAACACTTCCTTTAATAAGGACATATTCACCACGAACAAGACCGTAGTTAAGGAAACCGCCTGCAGGAGTAATCTCTTCTCCATCAGTACCTACCTTAAGGATACGCTTGTTGTATTCGGTCCTCTGGTGGTAACCCATCTGTCCCATCTGAGGAACTCTCCAGCTTACATGAGCAGGATGCCATGGACCAAGAGTACCGATCTGCCTGAGACTTCCCTGACGTGAGTGCTTATTCTTCATCATACCGATACCCCATCTCTTAACAGGACCCTGGGTACCTTTACCGGTTGTGATAGCTGCTACGTCTACAAATGTACCTTCGTCGAAAACATCGCTGATCTTTATTTCAGAGCCAAGTATGGACTTTGCATACTCGAACTTTGCCTTTACATCAGATCCACTAACTGCGGTTTCCATTATGTCCGAATTCTTCTTAGGAACACCGGTCAGCTTCTTTGGTAAAGTGTAAGTGATCACTTTAATGTCTGTAACGTTGCCACCATCGATCAAACTCTCAATCTTTGCAAGAGCAGAGTCTGTGTTTGATGTCTTTGGCAATGCTATTGTCTTTCCAAGACTCTCGTCGAGGTCTGCTGCCCATGCTTCAGAAAGTGCTTTGTCACCATATGATGAGCTGGTGTAGGCACGGACTGCAGCAACACGAACAGCAGGAGTTTCTACAACAGTTACAGGAACTGAAATCTCCATACCTTCTGTGAGACTGTACTTAACGTCATCAATCATTACCACATGGGTCATACCTACCTTGTAGCCTGCAAAGTCCTGGAGCTTTGGTTCTCCAGCAGTCAGCGGCCATGAGTTAAACCTTGGTATGTGGCTTTTTGCTCTTACGCGTGGACTGAAAGCGAGTGATCCTCGTCTTGGTCTGTGTCCTTTTGCCATTATTATTCTCCTAATTATACATTTTCTACTTGACAGGCCAATGCAATTTTGCAAGGCCCATTTACGCGAGAAAGTCAGGCAGGAACCACTAATGAAAAAGAAGTAGATATGACATCGGCAGACTCCACGTACTCGTATGGTACGCATTCAACACCGACCCTTACATCCCTCCAGTCATCAACGGACCTTAGTATGCCCAAAGGCATTACTGAGTGGTCATCTCGAAAAGATTTAAACACTGCAGTATTTTAACACATTTTGTGTAAGCGGGCATTCTTGAAGAGGCCCAATTATACTTCATGTTAAATCCGACTTTTTCGCACTGTAATCTTAATCCGGCCAGATACCCATTTCAATGGAATCTAACGTTGCGCCATTAAAGGGATATATTGTATATAAACCCTTTGCAAAGGAACAAACAAAAAACAAATAAATAGGACATCGTGACACTGTCAGACAGATATCAGGAAGAAATATAGTATAATACTATAATAGTATAATGCACTATATTAAAATATAATTATTACTTACCAGGCTGGGAGTGAAAATTTGGAAATAAAAAAAGCTGTAATACCTGTCGCAGGAATGGGGACAAGATTCCTGCCAGCGACAAAGTCCATGCCAAAAGAAATGTTACCGATAATTGATAAACCAGTGATCCATCATGTTGTGGAAGAAGCCATAGCATCAGGGATCGATGACATAATATTCATAACTGGCAGAAGTAAAAGATCCATAGAGGACTACTTTGACGATTCCCCCGAACTGGAGAGCCACCTCCGTCAAAAGAACAACGATAAAATGTTGAAGATGGTACAGGACATCTCATCCATGGTAGACATCCACTACATCAGGCAAAAAGAACCCAGGGGGCTTGGAGATGCCATTCTCACCGCAAAGAAACACATCAATGACGAACCTTTTGCCGTACTGCTTGGCGACGATATCATTGTGAACAAAAAACCATGCACTAAACAGCTGATCGATAACTTCCAGAAATACGGACGGTCCACCATAGCAGTAGAAGAAGTTCCCTTTGAAAAGACAGGCAGTTATGGAATTATCAAAGGCAAAGCAATGGATGATTCACTGTACATACTAGAAGACATCGTGGAAAAACCAAAACCAGAAGATGCCCCATCCAACATCGGTGCGATCGGGAGATACGTGTTCACGCCGGAAATAATGGATTGCATACACAAAACCACTGCAGGAGTAGGTAACGAGATCCAACTTACAGACGGCATACGCCTTTTGAAGGAAGAACAGAAGATCTATGCATACAAATTCACAGGTAAGAGATACGATACCGGTGACAAAGTAGAATACGTTAAAGCAATCATCGATTTTGCCCTCAAAAATGAAGAAACAATGGAGCTAATAAAAGAACACATCGCAGGCATAACCTGTGATCCCATTTTGATTAAAGCGAACGATCATTGAAGGGCTATGACAAATAAAAAATCCCCTCATGAAGTTATGCTTTCAGGGAACCGGCATCTGCAGGTTGAGGCCGAACAGGCTACTGATTTAAATATCCTGCCGATAACAAGAATTGCATATGCTCCACAAGGCAGCTCGAAGGAAATGACTACTTTCATCATACCATTTTCCCTGTTAAGCTCATCCGGGCTAACCTCAAGTATCCGGAGATGTTCCGGAAACACAATTAAAGTACGCTGTTCTTTGCCAGTATCCGGAGAGCATCTATAGTATTATACTTCTGCTTCATCAGGAGATATACACGCCAGGTGCCCCTTCAGAGAACATCTTCGGAGAATATACCTCATCAACCTGAAAATCGGAAGGAATTGCCTTTAACTGTATATGCTACCTCCTGTATCCGAAAATAGTAACTTTAGAGAGAACATCATCTATTAAATGCACCTGTCATACGCAACTGCCCTGAACTGCCAGCAGAGGTCATGGACAATAAGCACATGACCGGGCTAATAAGGAAAAATACGTACAGTAGAAGCATAGAAATAATACACAAACCAATAGGTATGCCCATCATGCGCTCCTTTTTCAAGATACATGCACAATGCGCCATATATTGTGCTTGTATTTAGATATATGTTAAGGAAAATACAGCATCAAGATGAAAAAACACAAAAAAGTGTCAAAAATAGCAGACTGCAAAATATGGATCGAACTTCATATCAAAAAAGATGAAGGATGACCGGCAAGATCATCCCTGTATCTGGGATCTGCCCAGTTCAAATGCTTTTGTGTTAATATCAATGGTCTTTGGAGGTACAAGTTCCCTGACACACCCAAGCATAGTGTCGACAGGTATCGGCAGGTAATTTGAGACCGCACCCACCATGACAACATTCATGGATTGTGGATGTCCTGCTTCTTTTGCAAGCTCTGTGGCATTGAAGGCCTTTACCACATGATTCTGCCCAAGTTTTGCAATTATTGCTTCAACATCCGGGTAGGTGCAAAGACCTGAAGTTACAGTCACCGGAAGTATCGGGTCGGTATTGACTATAATTATACCATCATCAGAAAGATATTCAAGATACCTCAGTGCCTCACTTGGTTCAAGAGCAAGAAGTACATCAGCACCTTTCACAGGGATCATGGAACCAAGTTCACATTCAAGCCTGATGTGGTTTACTACAGAACCGCCACGTTGTGCCATTCCATGAGTTTCAGCTGCACGCACCGGCATGTTTTCCTTCACAGCAGCCTTACCGATTATATCTGATGCAAGGATCGCACCCTGTCCACCCACACCGGCGATAACAAGATCGAATCTGGAAATTCCTTCAGCACTCATTTCCTCACCTCCGAGATAGCATCAAACTTGCACATACGGGAACATACTCCACAGCCAGTACACATGTTATTTATAGATGCTTTTTTGGTCTTTGTATCAAATTCAATTGCAGGGCAACCGAGATTCACACATAGCCTGCATCCCACACATTTTTCAGCATCGACAGTAAATGGTTTTCTTCGAATGCCGGCACGTTTTGCATCGATGATACAATATTGTCTTGTGATGACAACGGAAGTTCCTTCGTAGCTCTTTGCCCTTTTGAAGACCTCTTCAGTCTGCTCAAGGTCATAAGGGTCAACGACTTCCACAAACTCGGCACCAAGTCCTCTGCAAAGCGCTTCAAGCGAGACTTCCACCGTTGGCTCACCTGTGGCAGTCTTACCCATACCAGGATTTGGCTGGTGACCGGTCATTGCGGTGATGCGGTTGTCCACTATAGTTACTGTGATGTCTGCTTTATTATAGATAGCATTGAGCAGACCATTCATTCCAGTGTGGAAGAATGTTGAATCCCCAATGGAACAGCATATCGGTTTTTTCTCGCCTGCCTGGTACATTCCACTTGCCACAGTTATGCTTCCGCCCATGCAGAGCGTCGTGTCAACCGTGCCACTCTGGATACCCAGTGTATAGCAACCGATATCGCTTGGGAAGATCGCATTCTTACCATACACTTTTTTCATGACATGGAAAGTGGCTCTGTGGGAACATCCCGGACACATTACAGGAGGGCGCATTGGAAGGTCAATTCTGCATGCATCGTAATCAAAATCTTCCCCGGCATCAGCCGGAACAGCAGTCCTTTCAAGTCCTAGTACCTCTGCAAGGACATCTGCACAGATATCCGTGTTCAGCTCGAACACCCTTGGAACAGGACCTTGCATCTTGCCGATTATCTCCACGCTGGTACCGGTCTGCTGTGCGATTATCCTTACCTGTTCTTCTACTACAGGTTCCATTTCCTCGAAAACAAGTATTTGATCAACATTTTCCAACAGGGTCCTAATCTTGTTCTCAGGAACAGGATATGTCCCTATTTTAAGGAATGATGCATTCAATCCCTGTTTAATGATGGCTTCTTTGGCATATACTGAAGCAATTCCCGATGCTATGACACCAAGTTTTGCGCCTTTGTTAATCTCCAGTTCGTTCCATGGAGAGTTCTCGAGTTCGGCAAGAATGTCCTTTTGCAGTTCAAGCAGATGGATGTGCCGGACCCGTGCATTCTTGGGAACCATGACCCATCTTTCGAGCTCCTTCTGGAAGTTTGCTGCGGGTTTCTCCTCATTTACAGGTCCAAGTTCCACATCGGATTTACCATGAGATATGCGTGTTGTGGGCCTGAAAATTACAGGCATCTGTACCTTATTTGATAATTCGAATGCATATGGGATCATATCCTTTGCTTCCTGCGGTGTGGAAGGGTCCAGACATGGGATAAGTGAGAATTGTGAGTACCTGCGGGTGTCCTGTTCGTTCTGTGATGAGTGGCATGAAGGATCATCTGCAACGATGATGATCATACTACCTTTGACACCCGTATATGCCAGAGTCATCAGCGGATCTGCTGCTACATTGAGCCCAACATGTTTCATGGTCACTACAGAACGCACACCAGCCATCGCTGCGCCGGCTGCTACTTCAAAGGCAACCTTCTCATTGACCGACCACTCTACATAAAAATTCCTTTCCTTCATTCCTGCCAGTGTACCGATGATCTCGGATGACGGTGTCCCGGGATACCCGGATATGACCTGCCCTCCACCTTCCACGATACCGCGTGCAATTGCAACGTTTCCCAGCATGTACTCGCGTGTGCTCATTATAATCTCCTGCCAAGTCATACTTAATGATTATTGATAAAGATATCTAAAAAAAACACAATCGTGTTACTGTGTGACAGTCTGCCTTTTGCAGGAATTAAGAGAGGAGAGTTGTGTGTTAAAGAACCCATTTTTCTTTTTTACTTCTGACCAACGCCTGTATCTGCATGAGCAGCATCTTGTAAAAGATTATAAGTCAACACCACCCATATATCCAGTATATAGTATTTCTGCAGGAGATAACGATTCTTGATAGCACTTCGGTTTTACAGGATCTACGACATCGGACTTGAAATAGATCTTGACTGGCTGGAAAAAGAACTCGCCAGCAGCTTCCTTACTGCAAGGACCAGTTTTCTGCGAGTCAACCCGAAATCCATTGTAATGGACATGCCACCCCTGCTGATCAGGATGGGAAACTCCAGCGTTGAAAAGGGAGGCATGACCTATGATCTATCCGTATTTGCCCGCATATTCGATATAGGTGCCATCAGCCTGTGCCTGGTCTATGAAAGACCGGAGAAGGATTTCAGCCTCCTTGAAGAAACTGCGCTTCTTTTTGCAGGACAGGAAGGACTTTCGGACCTGTTTTTATCACACCTGAAAACGCTCACTGACATGCTCAAAACACACATCAGAGGCTTTGCACTGAATCCTGATTTCTTTGAGGACTACACAATATACCTTATGGACTGGAAGGACGAAACAATAGACCCTATATCCCTGATGGCAGGGGAAAAGAGGGACTTCTCACCACAGATGAGAGAAGAGATACTCAGAGGTTCACAAAGCTACACCAATGATGATCTTGCTATCCTTTCATGGGATACAGCCTTACTCTGCAATCCAGACAGCCCAACTGATTTCTTTGACCTGATCGAATTTGCAAATGTGCAGGTCTTTGAACTGCGCTACTATGACAGGGAACTGAGCCGCCAGATGGAAAAGATGTATGATGACATCGTTCTTGCCGATAAACTCCCAAAATATAGAAGAAGGCACAAGTATCGACTTATTATGATGCAGTTGATGCAGAATAACGCCGAGCTGTCCGAAGTAACCGAGAAGGTAAATAACCTTATCAAAGTCACAGAAGATGTCTACTATACCAGAGTATACGCATCTGCCCTGAAAATGCTTAGAAGCAGCCAGTGGACTGAAAGCGTGAACCATAAGATAGACGTGATAAGGGACAATTATTCCATGCTCTCCGAAGAAATCCACATCCAGCACTCCCATAACCTTGAGTGGATAGTGATTATTCTCATTGCTTTTGAAATAGTCATAGCTATTGTGGAAAGGCTGGTTTGAGCTGAGACGTTGATTTGGAGATAATACTAATTTTTGCCACTAATGAGAGTTATATGTAAAAGTGCTTAACTTAGATATTGAACACGCCACCACCATAATCGATAAGTATAAAACCAAAGAACTATGTGCAATATCACTATATTACATAGTAACTTTTAATAATCCTACATCACTCTTTTAAGAAACCCAAGGTGGTTTATTTCATGGTTCTGGAAATTGAAGAAAAGGTCATTGAAGCAAAGAAGGCATCTATTATCCTTGCAAGTGTCAGCACAGAGACAAAGAATGCCGCTCTTGAAGCAATGGCACAGGCACTTGACGATAATCGCGATAAGATACTTGAAGCAAACCAGAAGGACGTTGAGACTGCTGAGAAGCTGAAAAGGAAAGGAGAACTTTCCCAGGCTCTTGTGGACAGGCTCAAGGTCAGCGACAGCAAGATCAGCGGAATGATAGACGGCATTCGTGACGTTATCAACCTCGAAGACCCTGTGGGAAAGACCATTGATGCTCTCGAACTTGATCAGGGACTCGAATTATACAAGGTAAGCTCCCCTATCGGACTCATCGGAGTAATATTTGAAGCACGCCCTGATGTCGTACCACAGGTCATGTCCTTATGCTTAAAAAGCGGGAATGCCACCATATTCAAAGGCGGTAGCGAGGCACTTAATTCCAACCGTGTGATCTTCAATCTCTTAAATGAAGCTGCAGAATCCGTAAAAGGAATGCCTGAAGGCGCATTCCAGCTAATGGAAACAAGGGAAGAGGTCAATGATATTCTCAGCATGGACGCATACATCGACCTGCTCATACCAAGAGGGTCCAATGCATTCGTAAAATACATGCAGGACAACACAAAGATACCAGTTCTCGGACATGCAGACGGCATCTGTCACGTATATGTTGATGACGAAGCAGACCTTGGAAAAGCGTACGATGTATGTTTTGACTCAAAAGCCCAGTATCCAGCGGTCTGTAACGCAATGGAAACACTGCTCATCAACGAGAAGATAGCCAGCAAATTCCTTCCGAAAATGGCAAGGATGTACGGCGATGCGAATGTAGAAATGCGTTGTGATGACAGTTCCTTTAAGATACTTGAGGAAATTGACTTCCTCCAGAACGTAGGCAGGGCCACTGAAGATGACTGGAAGACCGAGTACAACGACCTGATACTCTCCATAAAGATAGTCGGATCAATGGAAGAGGCCATGGAACATATCAATAATTATGGTTCCCATCATACCGATGCCATCATAACGGAAAGCGACCTGAAAAAGAAGAGATTCACTGACCTTGTAGACTCATCAAGCGTGATGATCAATGCGTCCACCAGATTTGCAGATGGTTTCCGCTATGGAAAAGGCGCAGAAGTCGGGATCAGTACCAACAAGATACACGCACGTGGTCCTGTTGGCATGGAAGGACTGCTCATCTACAAGTACATCCTTGTGGGCAATGGCGACAAAGTTGGAGATTATGCAGGACCTGATGCGAAGAAATTCACACATCGCAGACTCAACAAGACAGCCTCGAATGCTCTTTCCAGGAATTAACAGCCTTATAAAAAGCGGAAGAAAATACAGGAGCATCACTTTTGAACGACAGGAAAGAGCTGTTTAAAGATGTGACAAGGATAGTTGTAAAAATAGGTACATCATCCATCAACACCGAAGACGGTAAGCTGAACCGACAGTTCATGGACAACATGGCTGCACAGGTCGCTGAACTGCACGAAATGGGTAAAAAGGTCATCCTTGTAAGCTCAGGTGCCATCGGCATAGGAATAGACATACTGGATTTTGACAGCAGGCCAAAGGAGATACCTGTCAGACAGGCATGTGCCGCTGTGGGTCAGGGTGTGCTCATGCAGGAATGGAGTAATTCCTTTGCAAAACACAACCTGAAAGTGGCCCAGATACTTCTCACTTATGAATCGTTCTCCAACAGGCTGACCTATCTGAACCTCAGGAACAGCATATCCACCCTCCTGAGCTACGGTGTCATACCTATCATCAACGAGAATGACACTACGTCTGTTAATGAGATAGAAGCAACATTCGGTGATAACGACAAACTTTCCGCAATGGTTGCCAGCAAGACAGAGGCCGACCTTCTGATCATCCTTTCCGACATTGACGGCCTTTATGACAAGAACCCTAAGAGAAACCATGATGCAACACTCCTGAGCCTTGTGGAGGAGATCACACCGGAAGTCGAAAGTTACGGCGGGAATCCTACAAGCATGAAAGGTGTGGGGGGCATGAGAACCAAGATAGAGGCTGCAAAGATATGCCACATGTCAGGATGCTACCTTATTATTACTAACAGTGCCATCAAAAATGTAGTGATTAAAGTACTTGGCGGGGACAATATCGGAACACTGTTCCTTGCAAATCAGGATGTACAAAAGAACAGGATACGCTGGATACTGCTATCAAAATCATGTGGCTCCATCGAAGTCGATGCCGGTGCCAGGGATGCAATACTCAACAGTATGAGCCTGCTTCCATCCGGAGTTGTAGCTCTACACGGTGACTTTGACAGGGGAGAGATAGTTGAGATACTATGCGAAGGACATGTCTTTGCAAAAGGTATCACTGACTACACATCCGAAGAACTTGAAAAGGTCAAAGGCCAGCACACAGATATGATAGCTGACATTCTTGGTTACAAGAACTACAACCATGTCATAAAGAAAGAGAATATCGGAATTTGCTGAGCTTTTTTCCAATTATTTTTCCTGGACAGCAACTTTCATTAATAATTAATAATAGTTTATACTGATATTTCAAACTCAAGATCAAAAATGACACTGGAAGAACAGGTTCTTGAAAGGATTAAACCCAGTCCTGAAGAAAAGAAAAAACTTGAAGAAATTGCTTCAGAGCTGCTTGGAAAGGTAAGTGATTCTGCAAGACTTCTTGGAATAAATGACATCACACCCAAGCTTGTAGGTTCTGCTGCAAGGAACACCTGGATATCCGGTACCCACGACCTTGACGTTTTTATCGCGTTTCCTGAGAGCACCAGCCGGGAAGAACTGGAAAACAACGGACTTCTCATTGCCAGGGAAGTTGCAAAGGAAGGACAGAACATTGAGGAACGCTATGCAGAACACCCCTATCTAAACATTGAGTACAAAGGATTCGATGTTGACCTCGTACCATGTTTTGCTGTAGACTCCGCATCCAGTATCAAATCTGCAGTTGACAGGACACCTTTCCACAATGAATTTATAAAAATGAGTATCCCCGGCCGCGAAGATGATGTACTTATCATGAAACAGTTCATGAAAGGCACCGGCACCTATGGTTCCGAACTCCGGACACAGGGATTCTCAGGCTATCTCACAGAAATTCTTATCATACACTACGGTTCTTTCCGGAACACTATCAGAAACGTCTGCAACTGGAAACCAGGGCTTACCATCGACATGCTTGAACACGGAACCCTCAGGCACGATGACCCTCTTGTTGTCATCGACCCGACAGATCCAAAAAGAAATGTTGCTGCAGCACTTTCCCCTAACCAGTTCGCAAAGTTCATTGATGTATGCAGATCATATGCAGAAGGGCCTTCTGAAGAGTTTTTTTTCCCCAAGGAAAAAGATCCTATGAAGAAAGAAGAGATCATCGACATGATGAACTCAAGAGGAAGTTCCTTCATTGCTATTGTCTTTGAGGCTCCGGACCTTGTAGACGACATCCTGTATCCGCAGCTGGACAAAATGGAACATTCTATCCGTGCATTGCTTGAAGATTATGATTTCCAGATACTGAATTCAGGATACTGGGCAAAGGAAGATGCTGTTATCCTGCTAGAACTCATTTCATCTGAGCTCCCTGCAGTTAAAAAACATATGGGACCACCTGTCTGGGTAAATGAACATGCAAGAGGCTTCAAACAAAAATATGAGAATTCCGACGAACTATTCTCAATGTATATCGAGGATGGATTCTATGTCGCTGACATCAGACGAAAGTTCACAACCGCAAAAGAGCTTCTGGTTGGGAGAATGGAAACTTGTTCACTTGGAAAACACCTCTCAAAAGCAGTTGCAGATGGTTTTACAATTGTTGAAGGTGCCGACATAACAACAATAGAGGACCCTGATTTCAGAAGATTCCTGAGAAAATGGGAGCAGGGAAAGTGATACATTTAACCTGCTCTGCCCTTTGAACTAAACTCCTTCAAGCCTTTTCTGGTAGAAGAAATACTGCTGTGCATAGCCGCAATAATGTCCGAAATACATGCGTCCCCAGTTACCGATCTTACTCTTTGTGGCATTCCCGTTAAAGAAATCATGGTGACCGTAGACAGTCTTAACGACTTTCTCAACATGTGTATCCACAGGGAAAGCCTCCATTTTTTCAAATGCAAATAGAAGTATGCAGTCAGCTACCTTCTCCCCGATGCCTTCAAGGAACATCAATTTCTGTTTTGCAGCATTGTAATCCAGATTGAAGATTTCGTCAAGTACGAGATTCCCTTCCTCCACATGCCTTGCAGCCTTAATAACACGGCCTGCCCTGAACCCAAGCTTACAGCCACGCAGATCATCATCACAGGCATGAACAAGTGAATGGGGCTCTGGAAAACTGTAGTAACCTTCCTCGATCACTTCCCCGTAGCTGCTGCACATCATGGAAATAGCCCTTTTTATGTTAGGAATGCTCCAGGCGGTTGCAAGCATATAGGATATGAGACACTCCCAGGGCTCCTGCCTGATGAGGCGCAATCCCATATATTTTCTTATAGCCTCAGCCATGAATTCGTCCTTATTGACCTCATTCAGGATTGCATCAAGATCATCATCAAAACGGAAATAATTCTCAAAAAAACTCTTTGGCAACTTCGAGTCCACCAGAACCTCACCGCTTTTACTGTCCTGCTGCAAGCGTGCAACATGACCATTCACAACCCCGGTCCACCATTCATCGATGTAATTCCACCGGAATACCTGACCACATTCAAGGGTGTAGTCCAGATTGAAGTTCTCTGAGAAAAGAGTATACATGTCAGAAGTTGAGTTCAAGCTCCCTTAAAAAAATGGCGGCTGAGATTGTGTCCCCAAGTCCTACGGTTGATATCGGCTCGTCGCATATACGGGTCGGAACTATAGCAACCTGATAAGACATATGCTGCCCGCATGCCATACTGCACTTCCAGCCTTCATCTATGTGTTTTACAAGTCTGGATGATTCTGCTTTCCCAAACTCACTTTCCGGTATCTCAGATGCTACATTCAGCAGAGTTTGCCTGTCAGCAAGCTTACCGGAGCATGCAAATGCAGCTGCGCATGAAGCTCCGAAATTCATTGCTTTGATAATAACTTCAGGGTCATCTTCTTTCCTGCAAGAAACGGAAACTACGAATTCCCTTGTATGCACAAGCATCCTGCAGAGTCCGAAATCACCGCAGAGCCTTATGGCTGATTCGGCAATGGCCACAGAATCCATTGCAAGTATAGGTTTTGGATCCATACTATTTATGCTGGCAAGCATGGCGAGTTCATCTTCATTCATTCCTATACGGTCAACTATAGAAGAGAGAATTGAAAATGCATATGACGCTATTTTTCCGGATGAGAAATGTCCGAATTCAACATGGATATGCAGGTTTTCCTTTAATTGCTTCCAGCTCCGGAGCTGTTCAAGAGCCATATCCAGCCTTTCTTTATACATGCATTTTCCGGAACCATCTTCCTGCAGCATATGAAAACCGGAAACAATAGCTCCATCCATTTCCCCGGCATGTTTCAGGGAATAATCCCGGAAATGCTCATCAATGTAAAGCTGGAAGTTTAATGGGTCATAGGTTGCTATGAACCTGTTCTCTCGTGGAACTGAAATGGTTTCACCTGAGAATCTAACAACATCCCCTTTTTTGAAATCGAATACAAAGTGAATGAGCTCCTGCCTGTTATTCCCGGCTGTCAGGACATTTCCTATTTCCCCGCTGCGGTACAGCTTTCCATTATAAGGATGGAAGATAGCTTTGTGGGAAAAAAAGGAGGCCTGTAACTTTGAGAGACTTGCAACATTAGGTACCACCTTTGAAGCGCCAAGTTCAGAGAGAACATTGGCCATTATACCCATGTTTCCACCCATCCTCATTAATGAATCATTGAGGAATGTCAGTCTTAGCCATTCAAAAACTTCTGCATCATGGATTAGCCATTCAGCGCCCGTACCATTACGCATACATAAAAGCAAGCCAGCAAAGAAGTCTGACTTTGAGGATATAGAGCCGGGAGGATTTTCCAATTTATCCCGGATTACCGTATTCCCTTCAAGCATTCGGGAAAATTCCTCACCATCAATGTGGACTATGGAATCTATATTTGCATTGTAGGCACAGAGGATATTCATCCGGCTACTCCTTTTCCTGACATATGTTGAATTTTGGCATTTTGGCAAGCAGGGCAATAAATGCGCCTGCTGATATGGCATCACCTATGCCCACGGTTGCAACAGGGTCCTTTACAATTTTGGAAGGAATGATTATAAGATCGTGGCCATCTGCACTTATGCAGCCATCTTCGAAATCTTCAGCAGTACAGATACCTCTCCTTACAAGATACTTTTCAAGTTCTATAAGGTCATCATGTCCCTGACCGTAAACAGGTACTTCCAGACCAGCGGAAATATCATCAAGACTTCTTACAGAACCAAGTGTTGCCTGTGTTGCTGCAAGTGCTGAAGCAAAAAGCAATGCCTGCCTGTGAGAATCAGCACCAAGAGGATGGTCTTTTGATACAACACATATATAGTACCCCAATGAGTGGATATGCACCCTCTGCAATTCAAGTTCTTTGAGGAGCCTGACAGCCCCTTCGTAGAGAGAAACAATGCTGTTCTCACCTTTATTTATTACAGAATATGCCAGTTCCTCATATCCAAGTACGTTGAGGGCGTTTGCCACTTCAACTGTATCAAGACCAAGTGAAGTTACGTGCTTTTTCACGATATCGGTAAGCAAGGCCTTGCGGATGACCTTGTTCTGTATGGATGTGAATTCCACATGTATGCGCATTTTAGGATTGCATCCTTTCAGGCGTTCTATAACATTGACAGCCCTCGCAACATAATCAAGATAGGTCGTACCATCCTCGTATTCTTCCCTGATCATCTGGTATCCGGAAAGTATCGCACCGTCTATATCTTCCCTGATGTCTGAGAGCTGCTCATACATTTCAGGACTCATGTCTATCCGTATCCATTGGGGCCTGGAGGATATTATCAGGCGGTTATCCCTTGGAACCACATACTTTTCGCCTGCACAACTAAACTTCATACCTTTGGAGAATTCTATTATCCAGTTGATCTTTGGTTTTTGTTCAGGGTTGTATGCTTCCTTTGGATGCTTCAGAATAAGTATCCCATCCTCCATAACAGGGTGCCACAGGTTAGGAGAATCCACAAAGTACTCAGCCTGCTCCCTTGCAAGCCATGGCACATAGGTGATGACGTTCTTCACGCCAAGATTGGCCAGAAGATTAGATATAATTCCTGCCTGTCCTCCCATACGTGCGGAATCGAACACAAGGTTATCCATTAGCCATTCATGAATGTCAGTAGTATAAGTTGGAACTTCAGCGGCTTTCCCATCCCTCATGGCTATGATAAGACGAGCCATGAAATCTACAGGGTCCTTAATCTCCCTTGGATACTCCACTATCCTTTCATGTATCTTTTCGCATCCAATAATTCCAATGAGTTTTTTTATCTCCGCTTCTTTGATATGTTTCATGGCATCAACATTACTGTTATAAGCCACGAATACACCCCGTACATTTTCAAGCTGCCCTTTTACATTAGAGACTGCTTCTGAATACCGTTTTTCCCAATCGGCAATGTCCATTATTTCACCCAATGGAAATAAATTATGTTTATACAGTATTTATATGCGATGGATGAGAAAGAAAAAAAGAAAAATTAGTTCAGCTTTTCTGAATGATTATTCCAGTAACATGCAAGCCTCACAGGAGACCGGTCGTTTCATCCATGCCAAGCATGATGTTCATGTTCTGTATAGCTGCACCTGAAGCACCTTTCCCAAGATTGTCCAGACGGGAGATTACCTGTATCTGGTCCTCGTTACCGTAAATGTAGAGGTCAAGGTAGTTGGTATCATTGCTTCCCTGCACATCAAAGGCATTGTCCACCAGATCATCCGCCTCATCAGCTTTATGAACGCGGATGAAAATGGAATCCTTGTAGTATCTCTGATAAAGCTCATACAGGTCATTCTTTGTCACAGAACTTCCCAGATCCTTTACAGACAAAGGTAGTGTTGCTGCAAGTCCTCTTGGGAAATTAGATACCACTGGCATAAGAATTGGTTTCACATTCAGACCCGAATGGACCATGATCTCAGGCACATGCTTATGGGTCAGGCCAAGAGCATACTGCCTCGGAGCTTTGTAGGCCCTCTCTTCTGTGGTCTCATATGTTTGTATCATCTGTTTTCCGCCACCGGTGTATCCGGTGATGGAGAACAGCGGCACAGCTGTTTCCTTTGTAATGATGCCTTCCTCCACCAGAGGATAAAGAGCAACTATGGAAGCCGTGGCGTGACAGCCCGGATTGGAGACTTTGCTTGCTCCGGTGATCTTCTCCCTGTGTTCGGCAGAAAGTTCGGGTAATCCATAAGCCCATGCTTCATTTATACGATTAGCTGTGGATGCATCGATGATCTTTGTATCCGGGTTCGTTATCAGACCCACCGTATCCTCGACCGCTTCATCTGGCAGGCACAGGAAAACCAGGTCTGCCTCGTTGAGCAGCTTCGCCCTCAATTCCCTGTTGTGACGCTCCTCATATGGAATCTCAAGTATCTCAACCTGCTGGTGTTTTGCCAGACGCTCGTTTACCAGTAAGCCGGTCGTTCCGTGCTGACCGTCCACGTATATCTTGTACATTGTCTTCCTCAAATGATGAATAAATATCAGGTAGTATACTCTGCATTGATCCTTACATAATCGTAGGTCAGGTCACAGCCCCATGCAGTGGCACTCTCATGTCCCATGCCGAGGTCGGTTATGATGACTACCTCATCCTGAGACATGATAGACTTTAACTGCGACAGTGCTTCCTCGTCGTTTCGGACCACTTTACCATCTTTTACCAGTTCCACGACCTCGGTACTGGCAGAAAATGACAGGGATATTTTTGTCTGGTCCATGTCAGCACCGGAATATCCGGCTGCCACTACGATACGACCCCAGTTAGGATCCTGACCGAAGATGGCGGACTTGACAAGAGGGGAGCGGACTATCGCTTTAGCTACAAGACGAGCATCCTCTGCTGTGGCTGCACCGGTGACCTTGGATTCTATTAGCTTGGTGGCACCTTCGCCGTCTATGGCTATCATCTTGGCAAGCTCGGTGAGTACAAGGTCAAGACCTGCCTGAAGGTCGGAGATTTCAGGATGGATGCCTGACTGGCCGGTAGCTGTTACCAGAACCATGTCATTGGTGCTCGTGTCACCGTCCACCACTATCATATTGAAGCTCTTGTCCACAGAAGTGGTGAGGCATGACTTTAACATCTCTGAAGAGACTTCTGCATCAGTGTACACAAAGGCAAGCATTGTACCCATGTTGGGTTCTATCATACCCGAACCCTTGGCAATGCCAGCTATGCGGATGCCACAGTCCATTTCGATGGCTATCTCCTTGGGAACGGTGTCAGTTGTCATGATGGCACGTGCTGCCTTCATGCTGGCATCGGCATCCTCTCCCATGGAAGCCAGAGCCTCGTCAAGATGGGAAGTTATCCAGCCGGTGTCAAGTTTGCGTCCGACAACACCTGTGGAAGCAACACCTATCAGTTTCTCGTCAACTCCTAATTTTGATGCAAGCGCAGATGCCATTATCCTTGCATCAGCAAGACCCTGCACACCTGTGAAAGCATTTGCATTGCCGCTGTTAACGATAACCCCTGCAAGCCTTCCGGTCCCGTTGATATGCTCCCTGGTAACTACCAGTGGAGCTGCAATGACCTTGTTCCTTGTATAGGCTCCGGCAGCGTTTCCTTCTGCCTGTATGACTGCAATTCCCATCTTTCCGGGTTTAATGCCACCGGCACGCACGCCTTTTACAGCACAGATACCGCCTTCAATGAATTTCATGATATTCCTTCTTACAATTGTCCAAGACCGTAAATGATGTCACCACGTGTGATTATACCTACAAGCGTACCGTCCTCATACACCACAGGAAGGCGGTTTATCTTGTGTTTAGTGATAACTGCAGCTGCATCCTCGATAGAGGCATCAGGGCCTATTGCGTAAACGCTTTTTGTCATTATTTCCCTGATTGGTTTTGAACCTATATCCTCAAGCATATTTTTGGTTTCTTCCCAGTTGAGCAGCTCGCGGATAGGAACTTCAATAACCTCGAACGGACTTGGCAACCAGAGTCCGCCATGTTCTGGAACTGTCAGCAACTTCAGGATATCTCCCTCGGAAACAATACCGACTACCTTGCCCTCATCCACAACAGGAATACCACTGACACTTTCCTGTTTCATGAGTTGTGCTACCTCTCTTATCGGAGTATCCAGAGAGCAGGTAACAACATTCGGGTTCATTACATCTTTTACGTCCATGACTATACCTTACTTTACTATGATATTTCAGGATTTGCACCTTACGGGAAGGTTGCAGCGTTCCACTGCCCCCAATTATCATAGCCCTCACTTTATTATCAAATATATGATGAAAAAGTGGTTGTAGGGGTATAATGGTTGCGCTTTGGTGGTGGAACGGATGAGGAATGTTTGCTGAGCACATATAGGATAGAAAGGTTATTGATTTTAACAAGCCGGCTTATGGTGGGAAGATAGATAATACTGATTTGTTGAGATAGCAAGGAAGTTTAATGAATGGGTGCTTCAATTGGAACCAAAAGATGCACGACCAATGAGAATCAAGGATAGGAGTACACTGAAGCGCATTAAGGATAAGATCAAGCAAGGGAAGAGGCTGAATTATGGAAAAGGAGCGGTTAAGTTGTTGGTGGAGAAATTTATGAGTTAATTGAGCTTAGAAATTAATTAGAAATAAACGGGAGAACACCGGCATTGTAACCGGTGTTTTATGATACCACCCCACATGATAACCCCGGTCGTAGATAGACATTTACGATATATAGCACGATTCCTTGTGAATTGTACTCTTGGATGAGACTATTTGATGCAATTGAAAATTTAAATGACATTAAAAATTATAAAGCTAAAATAAGGATATTGTCATAATAGAATTAACGAAGCATGCATCTTGGGGAGTGGAGGGTTAAAAAACAAAAAGCCACTATTATTCCAAAAATAAAATACGGATGGTTAGCTGAACCATCCTTCTTAATGCAGTCTATTCAAATCATCATAATCCAAACAAGGATGATACTTTCATTACCACATTTGCAACGGTGTATTTGACAGTATTTACAATACCCACTGGCTCGATCACAATCTCCCCATTGTCCTTTGCAGCAATGAACTCCTCCAATGGGTCTGACGACCTGATTATGGTTCTAACTGTAGCTTCGTTTGCTCCTACGATCATCGTTGCATCAAAGTCCGTATCTTCATCTACTTCTTCAAAGGTTGTTATGTATGCGTCTTCTGTGATTGCTTTAATATATCTTTCTTCGCCATCATCAGTGACAATTACAAGCTTGATAACCTCATTTCCCAGAAGGGATTCAAGGTAAGAAGGCACATATTCTGCATACTGGTTGTATTCATTGACCTTAAGGTTCAGATCATTGACTATGTCGGCACTTGCCACCGGCATAAGCATCGTTAGCAATAACATTAGTATGAATGGTATTTTTTTCATCCACTTCCTCCATTTAGAATTTATCTTTAAAATTACGTAGCTCTGTGGAAAAGTTATCAGAGCAATTGTGTAATTATGCCATTTTCCAACTATTCCCTAAACTCAAATATGGTATAATTCTAAATATACTTTTTTGTAATTACAGTTAAAATTAATAAACTGTTACAGTGCTTGTAATGGTTCATACATAAATTACGTGCTTTTTCCTGACATCCGGGAATACAAAAATACATGATGCTAAAAATAAAACTCAAAAAGGATGGTCAGCTGAACCATCCCTCTGTCCTCAGGCATATCCTCACAAGCATGAGCATCACAGGCACTTCGATAAGAACTCCCACAACAGTTGCAAGGGCAGCACCGGATGAAAGACCGAACAGTATGGTGGACGTGGCGATAGCCACCTCGAAATGGTTCGATGCTCCGATCATTGCAGAAGGAGCAGCGTCCTGATAGCTTAGTTTCAGAAGCTTCGCAAGCACATACCCAAGCGTGAAGATGAACACCGTCTGAATGAAAAGCGGCACTGCTATCCACAAAATTGTCAGCGGCTGTGCCAGTATTGTTTCACCTTTGAAACTGAAGAGCAGGACAAGTGTGATGAGAAGAGCAATAATCGTGACCGGTGTAAGTAAATGAACAAAACTTGTCTTGAACCACTCCTCACCTTTTGTCCGGATTATCAGTTTCCTGGAAACATAACCTGCAGCCAGCGGAAGTGCTACATATATACCGATTGACAGAGCCAGTGCCTGCCACGGAACAGGAAGTTTTCCAACCCCAAGCAGGAAACCTCCCAGAGGACCATAGAGGAAAAGCATTGTCAGGGAGTTTATCGCAACCATCACAAGAGTATGGCAGTCATTTCCACGTGCAAGATACCCCCATACAAGTACCATTGCAGTACACGGAGCAATTCCCAGAAGTATACAACCTGCAAGATAACTTCGCCACAATGGAACCTCCAGCATCTTTATACCATCCTGAAGAACAACGGTTCCTTCACCATAGTTCGCACCTACGGGAAGGTCAAGCCCGAATGGCATCTTCACAAGGTCTGTTGCCTCCGGACCGATGAATCCGAGAAACAGAGTACCCAGGAAGAAAATGGATATCAGGTACATGGTGAACGGCTTGATAGCCCAGTTGATGAACAGTGTAAGCCCAACCGGCTTTATATTCTGTCCGGCTTTGAGAACTTCCCCGAAGTCTATCTTCACCATGATGGGATACATCATGAAGAACAGACAGATAGCAATCGGAATTGAAACCACAGGTGCTTCATCAACATAGATTGACAGGCTGTCAAGATAGAGAGCCAGGTCCGGTGCAAATCTTCCAAGCAGGATTCCCCCGATTATGCAGAGAATTACCCATACCGGAAGGTACTTTTCAAAGAAAGCAAGACCCTGTGGCTGCTTTGTGATACATGCTTTTGTTGCCATAGAACTTATCCCCACTGACGTTCTTTTTGCGATGCCATGAATATGAAATTGGCATATGTAGCATTTGACCCCAAAAACATTCCTTTTCAGAAATGTTTTTCAAATACATTTAAAATAATGAGTTTGAAATTTATAAGGGTTGTTCTAAAGGCAAAAGTTGAAAAGTTGACAATGAAAGGAAAAGAAATTCATCGTATTCAATGGACATATACAATTTTTACTTTGTAGGTATGTAATTATAGACGCAGAAAAAGAATAAGAATTGATGTGATTCAAAAATACAGCATCGTTCACTAGAATTTTTAAACACATCAATCAATCACATCAATCCAGACAATATTTTCACAGCCATTATCCACAGGACCACACCAAACATCTGCTTGATAGTCTTTGATTTCATTTTACTGTGCATCAGGTGTGAACCTACCTGTCCTCCAATGAATGCAGCCAGAGCTGTGTAAGCCATAAGTGTCACATCCAGATGTCCTGTACCCAGATGACCAAAGAATCCTGAGAATGATGAGAACAACACGATGAAAGCCGAAGTTGCAGAAGCACGCTTTGTCTCATAGCCAAGTGCTATCAAAACAGGCACGATGAACACACCGCCACCAAGCCCGAGGAGCCCGGCGAAAACACCGATCACAAATCCAAGACATATACCAATTATGAATCTCTTTTTCCTGCCTACAGACTCATTATTACCCTCTGAATCCTTATTACCAGACAACAACATCCGTGCTCCCGCAAGCAGCAACACAACGCTGAGTATCCACAGCAGTGTTCCAACAGAGACGAACTTTGTGAAATAAGCACCAATGGGAGCACCAATGGTAGAAGCCAATACAAATGGAGTTGCCATATGCAGGTCGATCATTTTTTTCCTGTAATAGGTGATAGCTGCTGAACTGGATGTTATTCCATTAAGCAGCAACGCTGTGGGGATAGCTACCAGCATATCAATACCCAGCCAGTAGAACAATGGCACATATACCAGAGAACCGCCAAGACCCAGCATTGAGAATATAACAGCTAAAAAAAAGATTATAACAGCAATTACAATAACATCCATATGATCAATTCCAGACTTTGCAGCAATATATTATGTAAAAATGGTTGGTGCAACTGCACCTAAAGCATATGCACTTTTTCCGAACATGACTGACAGATTATCTTGTCGTCAAGCATACGTGCATATTTTTCGATTACCATTTCTTTGCATTTTTTATTTGTCAGCACAGGGTTTACAAAGCGTTTTGCCATTAACATCCTGCAATTTATGAGCAAATGTACGTTCACCGCATTCCTCACACAATCCTGTATCAAAAACCCCTTTTTTCTTTTCAAAAGCATAATCGAAAACTGGACTGATAACGAGGAAGTTTTCTTCAGGTATACTTAGTATTTTGTTAACCAATGGCTCAGCAATCTCAGAATCAATGTCCTGTGGCAGTACACCTATTTTTCTCTGTTCAACAAACGGAGATTTTAGCATATTTCCAAAAAATTCGGGCTTTATATATGCTCTGACTGCCTTTTGATTTATGGTATCGATGAGTGTAAAAGCCATTTTGCCATAGAAGGTCTTCTCAATATTGCTTTTTCCATAAGTACAGCCAGTAATAGTCATAAGACCATCAACAAAACACCCAGCTGCATGATCATTTCCTGTCTCTGCAATCAGATAAAGTTCTTTATCTTTCGATCTGTCAACGCCAAGTGCATTCATAGCAGCGGCCCCTATCCTCATTCCAAGCGGCATAGCAGGGCACCTATGGCCGTGAAAAATAAATCCTGTTTCAAGATAGTCAGTTACGTCAATCATTTTAGCATCCTCCTTTTGCTCTTGATATGCCGGGTTTTTCCATGGCATTCCAAGCTAGTCTCAATCCAAGTGACATTCCCGGACAACAATATCCGTGGGATTTGAGTCCAAGTTCAAGCATTTCATTGGTTCTCATTTCCATATTTGAGATCTCCAGAAACTCACTTTCACGGTATTGGGATTTGCCCGCAAAACCGCGATTATAAAATTAGTGTGCCTATATTTAAAGATAGTGGTTTCAAATATATTTGAAACACATGTGCATAACAATATCTCAAAATCTGTTATTGAATAGTATCCAAAAAAATGTAGACGAAAATGAAAGGAGGAGGCAACAACCGCCTACCTTGTAGACGGTCCGGCGGCCATTCACCTTGTAGACGGTCCACCGGCCATTCACCTTGTGGATGGCCTGTCAAAGAAGATGTTCTTTCCCTTCACACTCAACGGAACAGCCATTGCAACATCTGCATCTATCATATCAAAATAACATGCAGCAGCACCTGCCGAATACAGCACTCTGTTATCAATGCACAGGTCCTTTGCCTTAGCCACCGCAGAGCCGACAGCGATACCAAGGTCCATGTATTTTATCATGCAATGCGGACCTGTGAACTCTACCTTGACCTTCTTGTGCTCAAGCATTTCCTTGCACGTCTTAAATCCACATGCTCCACAGTTAAGTGAACTTACACCGGAGGACTTCAGACCGATAAGAACCAGTGAATCGGCATCCCTTACGTTCTTCGCATCACGTATAAGGAACTTCATATCCTTGATTTCACTGAGCTCTTCCATTTTATCTGCAAGATACATTCTTTCATCATCATGCACCAGAAAGGTAACGATGTCATCGACACCTTTTCCTTTGGGTGCAGTCCTTGCAGCTACAAGGATGGTCTTTGCAAGTGATTCAAGTACCTCGAGTTCAGGATTTTGTTTCATAAAAATAGAGATGTTTCAATGATATTTATCTATTGAGATGGAAAAGCAGGAACAATTTGTCCTGCCGTAAAACCATGTCATTCAGATATCCAGAGTTATCAGATTTGGTTCATCATGCACCTGGAAACTTATTTTCTCAAAAGAAACGCCTTCCTTTTCCAGAATCTCCTGAATACATTCATCAACGATCTCCACAAGTTCTTCCTTCTGGACTTTCGTTACCGCACTGAGGAACTTGAGATGCTCCTGCCCATCTCCTTTCTCATCAAGTATCTCAACAACCGGCTCACCTTCGGAAGATGTCAGACTGCCCTTGACAAGACCGTCCTTGAACTTGAAACTGATCTTAACATGACCTATGAAATCAGGATTTATCCGTTTTACTTTGTCCCTTATATCCATTAAAATATGGACCAGCATTGTTGTGACATTATCAGGATGCATAGATCTGGACTTGATGGAATATTCACCTGCGTAGGCACCCACACCTGAAACCTCCATGGAGTTCAGGTCCTCACGTTCCTGTCTTATCTCACTTTCACCTGTCAGCAGGTCCATGAATCTCTCGAATTTCTCATCTGCGTTCTTTGCTGAGAATTCAACAACAATTGCATCAGGATTTATTCCAAGGACCATCTGGGTTGAAGTTGCAATCGCTTCACTGTCCACAAGGTCTATCTTATTGATGCAAACGATCTCAGATTCCTTTATCTGATTCTCAATAAACCTTGGGATCTGTTCCCATTCGACACCAAACCTGCTGGCATCGACAATTGAAACCACAGGAGCAAATGAGACTTCACCAAGATCCATGAGTTCTATATGTTCCTTGATCTGAAGAGGGAAAGCAATCCCCGTCGGCTCGATAATAACAACATCCGGCTCGTAATCCTCAATAATCGTTTGCAGGGTGAATTCCATGCTGATCTTAAGAGAGCAGCAAATACAGCCACTTGTAAGCTCTTTTGTTACAAGGCCACTGCTTGATATGGTCTCACCATCTACTCCGACCTCACCAACCTCATTGACAATTATAGCTATCTTGTGTCCCTTGTCAATAAGATGTTTACCAAGGTTCCTTAAAGTAGTTGTTTTACCGCTGCCGAGAAAACCGCCTATGATTATCACTTTCATTTTTTCACCATGAATTAGCAGATATGAGAATTACTGCCTGATCAAAGATACGATCCTGACCAATGATCAGGTCTTAGACCATACACATATACTGAAAGGACTTACAAATAAATAGCCATTGAAGTTCAGCCATACTGAAGAGCTACTGATTCAAAGGAAGGCGAATGTGCATTGTTGTCCCTTTTCCCTCTTCACTTGTGGCATGGATATCACCCTTGTGATCCTCAATTATCTTCTTGCAGATATAAAGACCAAGCCCGGTGCCCCCATACCTTCTTTTCACAGACGAATCCACCTGATAGAAACGTTCGAAGAGTTTGTGGATCTTGTCTGCAGGAATACCGATACCGTTGTCCTCCACGTTGACATAAAGGGAATCTACTGTAGCATGTACGGAAATAGTGACCTTTCCATCCTGTGGTGTGAATTTAATAGCATTGTCTATCAGATTGACAAAGACATCCATCATCTTGTCACGGTCAGCAGTTACAGTGGGAAGATCTGCGGGAATATCCCTCACAAGTTCGATACTCTTCCCCTCTGCCTGAAGTGCAAGGTCCTGAATCGAATTATCAATAACATTCGCCAGACTTATGTTCTCGAATGAATAATTCAGCTTTCCGGACTGTGCCCTGCTGAGATACAACAGGGAATCTACAAGTCTGCGCAGACGCTCAGAGTTCCTGATAACAGTATCCACAGCCTTTTTCTGTTGTTCGTTAACAGACCCCAGTGTCTCATCCCCTATCAACTGGCTGTATCCCTGAATAGATGTGAGCGGTGTTTTAAACTCATGACTTACATTGGAGAGGAAATCATCCTTCATTCTGTCAAGTGATTTCAGTTCCTCATTGGCCGAGGAAAGTTCTTCATTTGCCTTTGATAGCTCGGCATTGACCCTGGAAAGCTCATCAGCATATTCTCTAAGAGTATCCTCGGCCCTCTTACGCTGTACCAGTCTCCACATTCCTTCCATGAACAGTGTAAGCTGCCTTACATCGGATTTATCGTACTCTTCTTCTTTGTTTCCGACACCTGCCGCACCAACAATTTTCTTGCCATCGAATATAGGAATGTTCATGTAGCGTTTCAGCTTTATATGCCCTTCCGGATAACCATGTTTAACCAGGTCAGGATCATCAAAGTCATTTATAACTATAGGTTTTTTCTGCCGGATGGACTCTCCCCACAAGCCGGTTTCCCCAAGTGGATATTCCAGCTTCTTTCCCCTTACCCTACATTCCTTCATTATATTCTTTGACCATGAATACACAGTAAGGACAGTCCCTTCATCATTCAGGAAAGCGAGATAACCGATCTTACTCTGGGTAAGCCTGACAGCCTCTTCCTGTACAAAATCTGCGATGTCTTTAAGAGAAGTATCAGTCAACTGGTTGATCTTCAAAAGGGCTTCAAGTCTTGATTCGTCAAGACGTAAAGCCTCTTCTGCCTTTTTACGTACAGAGATATCTCCAAAGATGCCGATGCCTCCAAGGAAAGTACCGTCATCCGCAATATTCGGACTGTAATCAGCCTTGAGGTAGACATCCTTTCCACTGACGACTGTATGATATTTTCCTTCAAAATGACCCGTTTTCCTGGAGAGAGCATCATTAATGGCCTTTTTCATCATCTTGTCAGTGATCTGTGTGACCATGTTAAAACCGATAATATCTTCCTTATTCTGCAGACCTATTATCTCCAGAAACTTCTCATTACATTGTGTTACGATTCCTTTAGCATTGAACTGAAATATTCCCAGAGGAGAATTCTCAAAAATAAGGCGGTATTTCTTTTCAGCCTCGTGGACAGCTTCTTCAGCCTTCTTACGTGCAGAGATATCCTGTAATGATCCGGTGACAGTCACGACTTTACCATCTATTATTATTGGGTTTCCAATTGTTCTAACCCATTTATGTGTACCTTTAGCTGTTACCAATTCCAGTTCAAGATCGTAAGGTTCACCTTTTTGTATAGCATCATGAATAGCTTTTTCAATAAGTTCTCTTGAACCCGGGGTGTAGAAACTTAATCCCAATTCAACGTCTGTAGGAGTTGAAGGATCTAATTCATGAATCTTTGCAATTTCAGGTGTCCATGTTCCCTTGCCAGTTGATACATCAAATTCCCAGCCCCCTATTTTGGCGATCCTGCTGACCTCAGTGAGAAGAGCTTCACTCTTAAGCAGTTTTTCTTCAGCAAGTTTGCGCTCAGTGATATCCTGAAAAACCCCGACTCCACCAAGGAATGTGCCATCTATCGCTATATTTGGACTGTAATCAGCCTTGATGTAGATCGTAATATCGGTTGAAACTGTGTGGTATGCTCCTTCAAAATGGCCTACCTTCCTTGAAAAAACATCAGAAACAGCTCTTTTCATTTGCTTATCTACGATTGATGCAACAAGATCGAAACCGATTATATCCTCTTTCTTCTTAAGTTGCATTATTTCCAGGAACTTCTCATTGCAGTGGGTAATGATACCTTTTTCATTGAAATGAAAGAGCCCAAGCGGAGAATTCTCAAAAATCATACGATATTTTTTCTCGGACTCCAGAGCAGCTTCTTCAGCCTTTTTCCTTTCTGTGATGTCAATGATGATACCCTGGTAATATGCAGGGTCGCCTTTTTCATCCCTTATAAGGTACGACCTCTCCGTAACCCATCTGACTTCCCTGGATTTTGTTAGCAAACGATACTCTTTTGAAAAGAACATCTTACCCTGAACTTCAAGCTGGGAAACGTCTGTTCTTACATAATACATATCATCCGGATGAATGATATCTCCATACCTTATTTTACCTGATATCAGATCATCAGCACTGTAACCGAACTGGGAAATATTCTCAGAAACAAAAACTACTGGCCAATCATCTTCAGCACTCCAGAGGAAAGCGACAACCGGACTTTTTCGGTAAATATCCTCCAGCTTTTGAATGGATTTGAACTTATCCCGCAGGGTTTTATGGTTTATCTTTTGCTCCACGAGCTTACCAATTGTACCGAGCATACCTCCATAGTTACCTTCATCATCCGTTAATGGAAGCAGAAAACCACTGTGATATATGAACTGGCCGTCTGGTTTGATGAAAGGGAAAATATCATAACTCCTTGAGTGAAGATTTTCCTTTGCTATCTGGAAGATATCTATAAAACTTAACTCCCCCTCACCTGTATCAGGAGGTATGAAACTGACCAGTTTTTTCCCGAACACATCACTCTTTGACAGGCCGGAGATAGATTCCATGCCCTTATTGAAGTAGACGATGTTATCATTCTTATCCACAGCCCAGACACCAGTCCAGACATTCTCAAGCATGTCATCAGGGAAGTGAGTCTCTTTCAGGATGGTCTTGCATGATGAGGAACTTTGAAGCAGTGTCCACCTACCATTCTTATTTATGACCGTGCCATCGTGCATACCTATGATCTCAATTATCTCTGATCGTGTACGTGCTTCAAGTAAAAAAGCGAACAAACCAACAATACCTTTCGTTTTGATAAGTCCCATAGCCTTTTTCTCGTATTCAACGAACTGTTGCCAGGCATCTTCCCCGACAATAGTGAACTTATCGACTATCCGCAGACCATCATAACCTTCGGCTATTGCAATGTCGTAGATTTCCTGCCATTTTTTCAGGTCGTGTTCCGAAACCGCACCTTCACCGGCAATGTAACATTCATTGCATGTGGTTAGCATGAGCTGGCCGCTTTCCAGATACTTATCCACGTCCAGACCCGCATCCTTTAGCATGTTTTTTGCATTATCAGTATCAAGCTGGCCTGAGACTCCCCACAGGCAACACTCATTATTACTGAAACCGGCATCAAAGAATGAAGCCACGACATCAACAAACTCTTCCGTTTTCTCGTAAAGCAGGGAAAAAGAACTCCCCCGAGTCATATCTTCTATGAAATCAATTTCTGAATTGATGGTCTGGATGCTGATATTATAACCCCGCATATCTGAAAGTGATTAGCAATCAATAATTTAAATCCCTATAAGTAAGAGTATTCAACTCTTATATTTAATTAATTACACCAGGCAATTAACCTGTGTAATATATCCTGTATATCACTCCTGCATTGTCATCACTGACAAAAAGCGAGCCATCATCTGCAAGGATCACATCCACAGGCCTGCCACTGATAGTCGCGTCACCAAGCCATCCGGTTGCAAAGTCATTGACAGTACGAGTATCCATATCAATATTAACGATCCTGTATCCTGTTGGCTCCTTACGGTTCCATGAACCATGGAAACAAACAAATAGGTCACCCCGATATGCTTCAGGGAAACTTTCACCATCATAGAATGTCAATCCCAGCGGTGCTGAATGTGCCTGCAGATCCACAAAACCTGGAATCTTTCCTGTATCGTTGCATGGATTACCTGTATGTTCACTATTGTTAAAATCTGTGTCAAAGATGTTCTTACCATAACAGTCCGGCCACCCATAATCTCCACCTTCTACTATGAGGTTTATCTCATCCGGTGGCAGGTCATCTCCAAGCCAGTCTCTTCCATTTTCGGTGACATACAGATTCCCGGTGAGCGGATGGAATGCCAGTCCCACCGGATTGCGAAGCCCCGATGCAAATACTGTTAGATTGCTGCCATCGAGGTCACTCTTTGATATGGCAGCTCTCCTGTCATTTGTTTCATAACAGGCATTACAAGATGAGCCCATTCCCAGGTAGATTTCACCATCATGGATTTTCACCGTTCTTGTGTAATGTCCACCTGTGGGAAGGTTATCGATAAGAACCTCCAGACTGCCATTGTCTGAAACAAGATCGCTATTATCATCCCTTACCCTTACGACCCTGCTTTCCTCTGCGATATAGAACCAACCATCATAATAGTCAATTCCATGAGGATAATCCAGATCCGAGATAAACACCTGCACCTCATCTGCAACATGGTCTTCGTCCCGGTCCGGCAGTACAGCTATCAATCCTTTGTTAGGAATTGAAACAAAAAGAAGACCATCTTTTATCATCATCATGCGCGGGCCGGGGGATGGACCACCAAATGAAAGCAGTGTGCTTCCAAGATCCTCAGCATAAGTATCAATGACAAAACCTTCAGGCAGAACAATACCATCAACTCCACCACTGGTAACCGTAGGTCTTACACCAAAATAGTTTGCTGCGAATATCACAAGGAGTATTATAACTATAAAAACAACAGCTAACCACCAAATTTTAAGACTTGGAGATATTCTTGACATTGAAACCCCACAAATTGTTGTGCCTGGAAGGATAAAAGGATTTGGTCTTCTGCCAAGATCAATTGAGATCGATTAAAGTATCTGTTTCTAGAGATACCAATTAATCCTAACGGAAATTAAGAATTGGTTCTGAATCCACCTTCACATTTTTATTCAGATTATTTTCACCCCGCTTACAACACTATTATTAACCAGACTGACAATATAGATTCCTCTTAATTTAAGGGATGGAATAATAATGGATGATAAAAAACAGATCTATTTAGCAGGGCCGCTTTTTTCACAGGCAGAGAGGGATTTTAACGTACTGCTCAGGGACAGGCTGGTAGAGATGGGGTTCTTGGTATTTCTTCCACAGGAGGATGGGAACGATACTGAATCAAGTCGTCTGGAGGACAGGCAGAGGATTATTTTTGAGAACGACATCCGTGGAATTGATGAATCTGATATTGTGCTGGCAGTGCTGGATGGTGGCAGCGACGTGGATTCGGGAACTGCATGGGAAATGGGATATGCTTATGCTAAAGGAATACCGGTCCTTGGACTTAAAACCGATTTCAGGACATTCGGAGATGAAGGCATCATCAATCTCATGATGGAAATATCTATTGATACACTGCAAAGAGATGTTGAGGGTATTCTCAAAGTGCTTGAAAACTACCTTTAAGTAAAAAATATGTAAAAATAAGGCAATGGGATTACTCACTTGAGCAAGCCTTATCGTTGAAATCCTTTTCAACGATTTCCCCGTTTGGTTCTTTTTCTGAGAATATCTGACCTTCAAAAGAGTATACTTCCGCACCTGTCACCCAGGCATCATGGGGCAGACCTGCCTTCATGCATGTATGATTCAGGAACTCTATTTCATCAAAATCATTTTCAGGTGCCACCTGTGGCAAAAGCAGACCCTGCCTGTAACCGCTTTTAACTATGAGACCATGCCTTCCAATCTTTATAGAAGATGGGAGCTCCTTTGGAGGAACATCAACGAGTTCAGGTTTGGTCAGAATTGTCACCTCCACCGCAATATTACCCATCTCAGAAGTGTGTACAGGAGGAAAGCGGGGATCTCTCAGAGCAGCAGAGAGAGCAGAATCAGTGATGGCGTACCTTAGCGGAGAATCTGCATAAGGATGACCAATACACCCACGCAGGTCTCCGTTTATTGTAAGGGTCACAAAAACACCCCTGACCTCATCAAAGATTTCCGGCAGCTGGATCTCCGAACCATCCAGCATCTCACCGGTTCGCAAATAAGTTTCAATGGTGTCCCTGGCAAGCTGGACAGCTGCCTGGCCTTCAGTATATGATAGTAATTTTACCCCTTCACTCATAACAACACTCCTGTATCCTATACAGGAATTTATTATCTTATCTGTTAAGTCTGTATCGTACGGCTGCGGTCTTCAAAGCCTCTATTCCCGGAAGAGCATCACCTGCAAGGTAATCTATACAGGCACCGCCACCTGTACTTAAATGTGAGAAATCATTCTCATAGCCAAGGTTCCTTATCTCCGCAGATATATGTCCGCCACCTGCGATAGAATATTCGGAATTTATTGCTGCCTTGATTATCTCATGTGTTCCAAGAGCGAATGGCTCTACCTCAGACAGACCTGCAGGACCATTGAGAACAACCGTTTTTGCATTCTTGATCTCTTCAGAAAAAGCAACTATAGTCTCAAGACCAATGTCGTTTATTGGAAGGTTACCATCCGGCAGCTCACTAACAAGAACTTCGACTCGTTTCCCTCCATCATTAAAAGCAACATCAAGCGGATAACCAATCTTCCCATCGAACTTATCCAGAACCTGCTTTGCCCTTGCTATCTGGTCTGTATAACCCTGTGACTCGATGAAATCCAGATTTACTTTACCAATGTCCACACCTGCTGCTGCAAGCATGACATTTGCAACAACACCGGTAACAAGCACCCTGTCAGCACCGCCGTTGATCAGAACATTTTCCGCGACTTTCAGGGAGTCATCGACCTTTGCACCTCCAAGAACAAAGATACATGGCCTTCCACTACCCTTAATACCCCTGTCAAGGGAGCTTATTTCCTTCTCCATTACCCTGCCGGCTCCAGTCGGGAGAATCTCAGTAAAGCCCATGATAGAAAGATGACTCCTGTGTGATACTGCAAATGCATCATTAAGGAAAATATCGATCAATGGAGAAAGTTTGCGCACCATATGTGTAGCTGCATGGTCACTGGCTGGCCTCTCTATGCTTTCTTCAGAATAGAACCTCACATTCTCAAGCAATATTACATCGCCTTTTTCCATTGATGAGATAGAAGACCTTGCATAAGTACCAAAGATATCATCAATATACTCTACTTCTTTGCCAAGATACTGGGACATCCGCTGAGCATGGGGTTTCATTGTTGTGAAATCCTTTTTTCCCGCCCTGCTCTGGTGAGCCATCAGCACGACCTTTGCATCATCCAGATCCTTTATAGTAGGTATGTGGCTCTTTATCCTCATATCATCAAGAATATTACCTTCCATATCCATCGGAGTGTTCAGATCCACCCGCACAAGTATGGTTTTACCGTCAACATCAAAATCATCAATAGTAAGATAGTCCCTGCTAGTCAAAATTCCATCACCGCTTCTTTTAACCTGAATGACCATTGATCAATATATAGAATTATTAGTAAGTATATTAATGAGCCTTGTAGTTTTAGTTTTTTGTCTAAACGAACTAATCTTATTATACCTTTTCCATGAAGGTACAAAAGCCAAAAACTAATATCCGTTGCTCTCTATTTCAGAGTGGTGATCATATGAAGATACTTGGAATATCAGGAAGCCCTAAAGCTGGCCAGAATAACGATACCTTGATAGAGAAATTGTTGGATATAGCAAGTGAGAGAGGTTTTGAGACCGATGCAGTATTTTTATCCTCATCTAAAATAGCACCCTGTACTGCATGCGGGGTTTGTGCCAAAGGAGAGAAATGTATTATTGATGATGATATGCAACCAGTTTATGACAAACTTGTCGAAGCTGATGCAATAATAGTATCATCACCTGTTTACTTCGGAACCATGACAGCCCAATTAAAAGCCCTCTGCGACAGGAGTGTTGTACACAGGAGACAGGGATTCAAACTCAGTAACAAACTGGGTGCTGCAATGGCAATTGGCGGTTCAAGGAACGGCGGACAGGAGAAAACCATCCAGACAATACATGAATGGATGCACATCCATGGAATGATAGTAGTGGGTGATGGCGGACACTTTGGTGGAATACTCAAAAAGCCAGCTGCTGAAGATGAAGAAGGTATGAAGACAGCGGTTGACACCATCAACAAGGTCTGTGACGTTCTTGAAATGATGAAGAAATGAACTATTATTCACACTTTTAGTTTCTTTTTCAGGGATTTAGACCCTTTCTTTTTCTTTATTTTTCTTTTTATACCCACATGACAAACCATATAAACAAATTGAGATAATGGTATTACAGGAACATTTTTCCTTTAAGTGGGTGCTATCATGGGAGAAAACACAGACCAATCTCAAAAAAATATAACCGGATTCAGACCACCGGAAGATTTTGCAAGGAATGCCATCGTCAACGATCCTGATATATACAGGAAAGCTGAAGATGACCCGGAATGTTTCTGGGAAGAGAATGCTAATGGCATTGAATGGCACCGGAAATGGGATAAAGTGCTGGAATGGGAACCTCCTCATTCAAAATGGTTCATTGGTGGAAAACTCAACGCATGTTATAACTGTCTTGATGTAAACCTCAGGCAGCGTGCTGATAAGACCGCCATTATATGGGAAGGTGAGAACGGAAACATCCGTAAATACACTTACAAAGAGCTGCTGGAAGAAGTATCCCGTTTTGCAAATGTCCTCAGGGGCACAGGTGTGGAGAAAGGGGATATTGTAACTATATATCTTCCTATGATACCGGAAATCGTCATTGCCATGCTTGCATGTGCACGTATAGGAGCACCGCACAGCGTCGTTTTTGCTGCATTCTCCGGAGAATCACTTGCCACCCGAATAGGAAATGCGAACAGTAAGGTCCTCATAACCTGTGATGGATACTCCCGCAGGGGAAAGGTGGTGGAGCAAAAGAACAAGGTCGATGAAGGCATCCGCTCCTGTGGACTTCTGGACAAGGTCATTGTTGTCAAACACCACGAGAATGACGTTTCCATGAAAGAGGGAAGAGATGTCTGGTGGCATGAGATAATGGAAGGTTCGGACAGTTCATGTGAGCCGGAGATTATGGATTCAGAGGACATGCTCTTTTTGATGTATACCAGCGGTACCACCGGAAAACCAAAGGGAATCGTACACACTACCGGCGGTTATATGGTGGCAACCCATACCACCACGAAGTTCGTGTTCGACCTTAAGGAAGATGACATCTACTGGTGTACCGCTGACTGTGGATGGATCACCGGACATTCCTACCTTGTCTACGGACCTCTTTCTAACGGTACAACACTTTTGATGTACGAGGGTGCTCCGGATCATCCTGATAAGGACAGGTATTGGGACATGATAGAGAGACATAAGGTAACAATTCTCTACACCGCACCTACAGCGATCAGGACATTCATGAAATGGGGTCCATCCTGGCCGGAAATGCATGATATATCCACACTAAGACTCATCGGTTCTGTTGGAGAACCCATTAACCCCGGAGCATGGTTGTGGTATCATGAGAACATAGGACTTGGAAAATGTCCTGTGGTCGATACATGGTGGCAGACCGAGACCGGAATGATAATGATATCACCTCTGCCGGGAATCACAACAACCAAACCCGGAAGTGCCACCATGCCAATGCCCGGGATAAAGGCTGCTGTCCTGGATGAGAAAGGTAATGAAGTACCACCGGGACAGGATGGATATCTTGCAATCCTGAAACCCTGGCCCAGCATGGTCCGTACAGTATTCGGGAATGAGGAGCGATTCATTGAGACGTACTGGAGCAAGTGGGACAATAAGACCTACTTTGCAGGTGATGGTGCTAAAAGAGACGAAGACGGCTATTTCTGGATAATAGGACGTGTGGATGATGTTATCAAAGTTTCAGGCCATCGTATCGGAAGTGCAGAATTCGAAAGTATACTCGTTTCACATCCGTCAGTAGCAGAAGCAGGTGTTGTGGGAAAGGAAGACGAACTCAGAGGTGAAGTTATATACTCTTATGTAACCCTCAAATCCGGTGTTGAAGAAAGCGATGAGCTCAAAGCGGAACTCACTTCTTATGCTGCAAAGAATATCGGACCTTTTGCAAGGCCCAAACAGATAATCTTCTCAGATGATCTTCCAAAAACAAGAAGTGGAAAGATCATGAGAAGAGTGCTCAAAGCAATTGCCAATGATAAGGACCCTGGGGACGTAACCACCCTTCAGGACCCCGCAGTTGTGGAAACCCTGAAAGAGAAAACAAGAATCCTGGAATCAGATTAAGAGAGGAGATATTAAAATCTCCTTTTACCTTTTCCTTTTATTTCAGTTCAACCCCGATACTCTCTGCGATTGCAGGAATATCAAGATGATTTTTCAGAAGCTCAACGACCCTGTTCAGCTTGACCTGCTGTTTTATGTGGGCATGCCCTATGAGATTCTCCATCCTCTCAATGGTGTCCATAGTATCGCCGCGCACAAGGATCACAGGAATTTCTGCTTCCTCGGCACTTGCAAGGACAGCACCGCTTGGACGCATATTACCCGTCAGTATGAGACACTTGACCCTTGATTCAATGGCAGCCATCTGTATATCCGCCCTGTCACCACCTGTAATGACCGCGCTGTTAGGCTGGCGCCTGAAATACTTTATCGCAGAACCGACTTCCATTGCACCAACAAGATAATGTTCTACAAGCTGGTCCAATTTGTCAGGTGCAACAAGAACTTCAGCATGAAGGTCCTCAACGATCTCAGAGATAAAGACCGAACGCAGGGTATCGTCTTCATGAATGGTACCAAATACCTTTATGCCTTTTTTCTCCAGGAATGGAACCACAAGGTCGGACACCCTGTCAACCATATTCAGCGGAACCTCATTGAGTATAAGCCCTGTAAGCATCTCATTATTCCCAATGATGCGCATGTCGCACAGAATCCTATCCACAGCTGAAATTGAATCAAAGCGTGTTACAAGAAGCATCTTCATACCCAGTTTGGAGGCGATCTCGGGGTCTGAAAGACCATACATGGAACCACCACCAATGCCACCTGTGCCTTCTACGAAGACAATATCCTTGTCCTTCGATATTATCGAATAAGCCTCGATAAGTTTCTCATCAAGGTCTTTTTCCACACCCTTGAGGGCATCATCGATTAGACTGTCTGTAAGATGAATAGGAGTTATATACTTAGCAGGGTCCTCTATTCCAAGCAGTTTCTTGATGCCCTCGGAATCTTCATCCGTGAGGGAGCCATGCACATCAATAAGGAGATTTCCCACAGGTTTCATATAACCTACTTTCAGACCGCTGTCCTGGAAGATCTTCCCCAAACCCATACATATAGAACTCTTACCTGAGTACTCTTCTGATGAACTGATCAATATTGAAGCCATAATATTATCTCCTTAAACTCTTAACTTTCCAGGGTGAACCTGATATCCATTGCAACACAACCCTCACCTTCGGGCATAACCATTAAAGGATTAATTTCAAATTCCAGTATCTCCGGGAAATCCGTGACCAATTGTGAAACCTTCAGCAGGGTCTGGACAATTGAATCAATGTCTGATGCGGTTTCACCCCTCACGCCTGCAATGAGGGGATAGGTCTTAATGGATGAAACCATGTGCTTTGCCTCTGCAACCGTTATAGGGGCAACTGCAAACGAAACATCCTTCAGGAACTCGACATAAGTGCCACCAAGACCGAACATTAACAAAGGACCGAACTGCGGGTCCCTGTCCATACCTATGATTACCTCTTTTCCTCCGCCTATCATCTTCTGGAGTTGTACGCCTGTGACTGCAGCATCAGGCATGTAATGCCTCACATCAGACATCATGGAATTGTAGGCACGCTCAACATCATCTGCATGTTCCAGATTAAGGCGGATACCTCCCACATCGGTCTTGTGTGAAATATCAGGAGAAAGGATTTTCATGACAACCGGATAGCCCATATCCTCTGCTGCCTTTATTGCTTCGGGGAGTGTTTTTGCGATCCTCGAATCCACAACAGGAATATCGTAGGCTTTCAGTATATCCATTGATTCAAGACCATGTGTCCTTCTCTTTTCCGAGGATGCACTGTCTATGAATGAACGGGCAAATGCTGTGTCGGAACTTAATTTTTCAGGGTCTTCCTGTTTGCGGTTCTTTATAGTATGATAATTGCAAAGAGCGTTCATACTTGCAACTGCCCTTTCAGAAGAGGAGTAATTGGGAATACCGTAGTTGTTGAGGATTTCCTCACCTGCGGCTATCCGGCTGCCACCTGCAAAATTACATAGTATCGGCTTCTTTGACTGCTTAATCTTCTCTGCGACCTTTTCAGCAATACCCGGTACATCCGTCATTGACTGCGGAGATACCAGAACAATTGCGCCATTTACATTGATATCTTCAAGAACAACATCAAGAGCATGTTCATATAGATCTGCGCCAGCATCTCCCAGGACATCTACCGGGTCGTAGAAATTGGCTGCAGGTGGAAGCTTTTCCCGTAATCGCTCAATTGTATTCTCTTCAAAGGAAGCTATTGAAAGCCCTGCATTGTAACATGCGTCGGCTGTGAGGATACCCAAGCCTCCGGCATTGGTGATTATAGCAATATTCCTGCCCTCGGGTAACGGGCAGACTGAAAATGCACGGCTGTAATCCAGCATTTCCTCCAGTGAATCAGCCCGTATGACACCAGCCTGCTTAAAAGCTGCATTATAGGCTGCGTCCGAGCCTGCCAGCGTACCTGTATGTGAGGATACGGCCCTGGAACCAACTGAGGTCCGGCCTGATTTAACAATTATAATTGGTTTTGAACGGGACACACGTTGTGCGATCTTTATGAATTCCGGGCCATCCTTGACACCCTCAAGATAAGCTGCGATAACTGCTGTTGATGGATCATTTTCAAACAACTGCAAAAAATCGTTCTCTGCAAGTACTGCCTTGTTACCAAGACTTATGAATTTTGAAAAACCAGCACCTATCCTCTCGGCCCAATCAAGAGTGACCGTGCATATTGCACCGGACTGGGACATCATCGCAATGTTTCCTTCATAAGCCATATTGGCCGCAAAGGAAGCGTTAAGACCTGATGCGGTATCGATGATACCCAGACAATTGGGCCCTATCATCTTCATACCATACTGCCCACAAAGTGATATGCACTCGCGTTCCAGACGAGCACCCTCAACACCGGCCTCTTTAAAGCCTGCTGAGATAACAATAACATTTTCCACTCCTGCCTGACCGCATTCTTCAATAGACCCGGGCACCATCTTTGCCGGAACTACTATTACTGCAAGGTCCGCTTTTGCTTCACCCGGAACATCCATTATATTAGGATAACAGGGAAGTCCAAGTATTTCGTCAACGTTGGGATTTATAGGTATGATCTTAAGCTCTGGGTTTTGCATAAGGTTTTCAAGTACGGCTCTCCCTACCTTGCCTTTAGTCCTGGAAGCACCTATTACAGCTACAGAATCAGGATTGAACATTTTTTCCAGCATGATTTCTCCCTGAGAATTTTCCCTTTTTATTAATACTGTTCAATGATAGATAAAATTAAGCGATGAAAGAGAAAAACAAGGAAAGTTTCAAAATGTTATTCCTAATGTTTTTGTCTTTCCTTTATGTCGGCAATTTTCTTATGATACAGGCCCCTGTAATTCGCAGACCTGATCGTCTTCATTTTTCCGCAAATCACTGCATAATACTTATGTATAGACTCTGAACTCAATTTATTCATAGGCCATTTTACAGCATTTCTCACAGAGGCTGAAACTGTATACAATGCATCATAGTATCTGGAAAGCACTACAGATTCATTCCTCGACTTATAACCCAGCACGGAGCCAATAGCAAGAATGCCAATAATTCCGATGAAAATTATACCAGTATCCACAGGACGTGCTGTCCTGGGTTCCAATGCTGTGTTCATTACAGCTGCATCGGAATCAGAACCAGTGGATTCAAGTCTTGTATCAGCATCATAACTGTATTGCAAGTTTTCAACTGTACTACTCTTCGCTGCAGTGTTTACGGAAACTGGAGTTGGTCCTGTACTTACAATGGAGAATGGAGAGAATCCGGGTGTTGGAGCCTTGTAGTAATAGTATTTAGCATCCGCTCCTATCCTTGAAGTTTTCAGTTCATTCCAGGAACCACCTGAATACCTGTACAGCCTTATAGATGAAGGGTCTGCATTATTGTCGGTAAGCCACTTTTTCTCAACCTTAAAGCTGATCTCTGCAGATGACATATAACCAGCAGAATTAAATTTGGCATCTCCAACCCATATATTGATATGACGATAGACATCTCCAGGCGGATTGCTGCTGACGAGAGTTGAACGGTCCTTCAGTATCTCAATTATTGCTTTTACCTGACTTGCTGCCTTTACTGCATGGAATTTCACATACTCAAGATCATTTTCCGCATTTGGGAATTCGAATACTATATCCATGCCTTGTGTTACGTATTTTATGGAGTAGTCCTTATAGGCGATATTATCATAATCCTCAGCACCGCTTGATGAACCACCTCCCGAACTGCCACTGCCTGATGTTTCAAAACCGCTAAAATCTGCATCAGAACTTAGATCTACGTCGTAAACCCTGATGGATACAGCCTTTGAAGCATTCAGTTCTCCATCTGTGACCTGGAATTCAACTGAATAAGTACCAGACTGGGTATAACCTGGTTTCCAGGTGAATTGTCCTGTTGATGTGTTGAATGATGCACCAGTTGGAAGTCCACTGACTGAGTATGTCAGAGAATCATTATCTCCATCTGTAGCATCTACAAAGAATTGCAAAGTATTGTTTTCATATACGGAATATGAACCCATGTCTTCTATTTCAGGTGGCATGTTAGTCTGATATACCTCTACATGAACCGTAGTATTGTCTGTCAGATAACCGTCTGTAACTTTAAAATCAAGATCGTAATCACCACTATCAAAATAGTCTGGTGTCCAGGTAAATGTATTACCTATAACCTTTCCATTTTCAGCAGTTGTTGAAAAAGTGATACCATCGCCATCCGGGTCACTTGCATCAAGATGTATCAACAATGTCTCAGTTTCATTTACAGCGTGCATGGGAATTGAATCAAATACTGGTGCACGATTTACATTCTCCACGTTTATTACAACAGCATCCACTGCAGTATATATCTTATCAGAGACCATAAGCTCCACCGTATAGGTCCCAGCCTGCTCATACGTAGGAGTCCAGATGAAAGTTCCATTCGTTCTTTCAATATTAGCTCCGGCCGGTAGTTCTGCGCATGAATATGTAAGCATCTCATCATCGACATCAGAAGCATTCAAAGTGAAAGTCAGCATTTCGTTTTCCCTTACCTCTTGAATTCTCGTATGTACTATGACAGGAGGAATATTGGTATTACCAACTGCAATAGTGGCGAGCTTTGAATCAGAAAGCTGACCGTCAGATACCGTAAATAGTATTTTATGAAAACCACTATCATTTATACCGGGAGTCCAGGTGAAGATATTACCTGAAATGTTTCCATATTCTGCATCTTTTGAGAATTCCAGTTCATCATCATCAATATCAACAGCTGTGAGGTTAATGGTTACAGTTTCAAGCTCGTTGACCAGTATATCCGATATGGAGTAAAGTACTGGTGCTGAATTGGAGTTTGTAACATTGATCTTCAGTGTTTTACTTACCTCGAACTCGACATCATTTACCTTGAATGTTACATCATAGATTCCTTCATCCTCATAACCTGGCTTCCATGAAAAGATATTTTCCTGCAAAGTACCAAATGATACATCCTTTGAATACTCAAGGATATCCCCGTCCGGGTCAGAAGCATCCAAATCCAGGACCAAAGTTGTGTTCTCTGGCACGTTGACCAGCTCTGGAATATCAAATACCGGTGGACGATTGACATCGTTTACCGTGACGGTTACGGCTTCTGTATCCTCCAACAATCCATCTGAAACTACAAACCGGATCAGGTAGCTTCCATCCTGCTCATACGTCGGTTTCCACGTAAATATGCCTGTAGCTTCATCTATTTCCGAGCCTGATGGTGGATTAACTAAAGAATAATAAAGTGTGTCATCATCGTCATCTGTTGCAACCGGAGTAATTGTAAGGAGTTTATTTTCATCTACTGATTGTGAACCTATCACCATGAGCATGGGTGCACGGTTAACATGCACTACATTTATGCTGATGGTTTCAGAATCAGACAAACTGCCATCGCTCACAGTGAAAGTTACACTATAGGTGTTTGAATCTTCATAATCCGGTGTCCAGGTAAATTCATGGGTGGCAGTATCAAATTCTGCACCTGAAGGAAGGTTGGAAACAGAATACTTCAACGAATCTGAATCCGGATCGCTGCCCGTTACAATAAAATTCAACTCCGAACCTTCACTGACGGTCTTATCACCGATTGGATTCATTTCAGGAGCACGGTTAACAGAACCAACACTGATGGAAATGGTTTCGGAATCGGAAAGTGAGCCGTCGCTAATAGTGAAAGTGACACTATAAACCCCTGAATCTTCAAATGTTGGGGTCCAGCTGAATTTATGTGTATTCACATTAAAGCTAGAACCAGATGGCAGGCCATTTGCAGAGTAGGTTATTTTATCGGAATCAGCATCTGAACCAGATATAGTGAATGAAAGCTCAGAACCTTCGCTAGCAACCTTATTCCCTATTGAATCCAGAACCGGGACTCTGTTCACATTATTTACAGCGATTTCGATAGTTTCAGAATCAGAAAGAGAGCCGTCACTAACAGTAAATGTTACATCATAAGTAGCTGAATCTTCATATCCGGGGGTCCAGCGGAACTGACGTGTATTTACATCAAACATTGCACCGGAAGGCAAACCTGTGGCATAATATGTAAGATCATCACCATCAGGATCAGAACCTGAAATTGAGAATAGCAATTCTGAATTCTCATTGACTTCTTTATCCATTATTGGAGTTAGTTCAGGAGCCCGGTTGACAGAACCAACACTGATAGTAATGGTTTCGGAATCGGAAAGTGAGCCATCACTAACAGTAAAAGTAACTTCATAATTTCCGGAATCATCAAAAGTAGGTGTCCAGATAAATTCACGAGTAGATTCACTGAAGCTGGCTCCGGATGGAACACCCGAAGCAGAGTAGGTCAATGAATCTGAATCCGGGTCACTTCCAGAAATGGTGAAACTCAGTTGCGAACCTTCTACAACAGTTTTGTCACCGATTGCTGAAAGTACAGGTGGACGATTAACATTATTGACTACGATCCTTACAAGTTCGGTATCTGCGTATATTCCATCGCTTACTTCAAAAACTACACTATGAGTTCCTGCCTGAGAGTATGAAGGTGTCCAGGAAAACATATGTGCATCCGTATCAAAGGATGCTCCTGAAGGCAGGCCTGATGCATCGTATATCAGATTGTCACCAGAGTCAATGTCTGTTGCATTTATTACAAATGAAAGAGCCTGATTCTCATCGACGCTCTTTCCACCTATCTGACCAAGAACCGGAGGTACATTTGTATTTCCAACAGCTATCTTTACAGTTTCAGTGTATGAAAGGTCACCATCCGATACGCTGAAATTGACATCATATATGCCACTATCTTCATAACCTGGAGTCCAGCTAAACACATTACCTACCAATGTTCCGAAGCCAACATCCTTGCTGTAATCGAGAGAATCGTCATCTGCATCACTTCCATTAATATGTATGATCAGTTCTTCATCTTCGTTTATCAGCTTGTCAGGTATTGATTCTATGAATGGGGCACGGTTGACATCCACTACATTTATGTTGATGGTTTCAGAATCTGATAAACTACTATCGTTCACACTGAAAGTGACACTATAAGTGTTTGAATCGTCATATCCTAGGATCCAGCTAAATTCATGTGTGTTCAAATTAAAGCTAGCCCCTGCGGGCAGGTTGCTTGCAGAGTAAGTCAGTTGATCTGAATCAGCATCTGAACCGGATAAAATGAATGAAAGCTCAGAACCTTCACTAACAACCTTGTTTCCTATTGAATCCAGAATTGGAGCTCTGTTCACATTATTTACAGTGATTTCGATAGTTTCAGATGCAGAAAGAGAGCCATCACTAACAGTGAAAGTGACATTATAATTTCCGGAATCATCAAAAGTAGGTGTCCAGATAAATTCGCGGGTAGATTCACTGAAGATGGCTCCGGATGGAACGCCAGAAGCAGAGTATATCAATGAATCTGAATCCGGGTCACTTCCAAATATGGTGAAACTCAGTGGCGAACCTTCTACGATGGTTTTGTCACCAATTGCAGAGAGCGCAGGTGGAAGGTTGATATCATTGACTACTATCGCTACATTTTCGGTATCTGTGTACATTCCATCGCTTACTTCAAAAATGACACTATACAATCCGGCCTGAGAGTATGAAGGAATCCATGAGAACTCACAGGTTCCATTGTCAAAAACGGCCCCTGATGGAAGATCTTTAACAGAATAAATCAAATAATCCAAATCTGAATCGCTACCGGAGATAATGAAACTAATATCAGAGCCTTCATCTAGAGTCTGGTTTCCAATTGAATCCAGAACAGGAGCCCTGTTTACATTAGTTACTGTGATGCTGACTGTTTCAGAATCAGAGAGAGAGCCATCAGATACAATAAATTCAACATAATGTTCACCATCATCCCCATAACCAGGGCTCCAGGAGAATTCACCTGTATCAGCGTTCAAAGTTGCCTCAGTCGGAAGGCCACTCATCTGAAAATCCAGTTCATCACCATCGGAATCGCTTGCTTCTACTCTGAATTCCAGAGTACTGCCCTCACTAACGATCTGACTCTTAATATTAGATAATTTCGGAGCACGATTTATATCACTTACAGTAATTACGCTTATCTCTGAATCAGAAAGACCATTAGCTGATGCAATGAATTCAACGTAGTATACGCCTGCATCATCAAAATCAGTCACCCATATGAAATCTCCATTATCTTCTTGAAGGGATGAATTATCAGGTAACGATAATGCAGAGTATTTCACTGTATTGTTATCCGGGTCATTGGCCTTTATAGCGAAAGATAGTGTCTCATTTTCATTAACAGACATATTTCCAACTGATTGCAATAAAGGAGGATTGTCTGCAATTACTAATTCATTTACTGTAATGTTTAGATGTGTAAAGTCCACTGCATAGCCATCTGATACTGAGAAATTTGCATTGTGTGTACCAACATCAGCTTCTGTAGGAGTCCATACAAAATCCCCTGTTGAAGAATTAAAATTGTATCCTGAAGGTAAATCTTCAACATCATAAGTTAACTCCGAATCATCTGCATCAGTTGCAGATACAAGGAAAGACAATTCTGATCCTGCAGTAATTACCGTGTCATTAATATTACCAATCACCGGAAGATGATTGACCCTGACAGAACCATTGAATACGAACGGTGCAGGATACAACAGAGTATTATTTTCAAGAGAAACATTCTCTACTATGATATCAGAATAACCACTTGCCAGGGAACTGAAGAGAATATCAGCAACGTGGAATTGTTCTTCTGCTGTTACATCCACAGAACCCAGGGTCATATTAGCAAAACCCGATGAGTTATTAATATAATATATCAGCTCAGACCCTGACAATGTATCATTTGCAACTATGCTGTCAACAGATAACAAAGACGGATCAAAGATCAAATCCATAGATAACAAGTTCATATTGGTTACATTTTCAACGAATATTGGTAATGAAAATGAAGCACCAGGATTTACAACTGTGTTTCCTATTACTATTGTTTCATTAGAATCTGCACTGACAAGTGCAGGCAATACGGTTATCAACAAAGCTATGCTTATCAAAAGAAAACTTACTCTTCCACATTTTTTAGTCCCACTCGGTAACATGCTTTACCCCCATAAAGCATTTAGAAGAGAGAATTTAATCCCCTCTTATCGTATTGTATGACCACCCGGAGCAGCTAACCCTATATACTGAAGTAGTACCACCCGTTACAATAAGCGTTTATATCTGATAGTTAATAAAATTATTGAATCACAATAATATAATACTAATAATTCACCGTTCAAAATCACATTTTACCGGAGGAAAGTGAAAAAGTGCTCTGGAAAGTATATTCCAGTTTTCACTTCTTTATACGCCTGTACCTTTTACCATCAGGATTTCCTATTTGCATGTACAGTTTTTCATATTGGGATCTGTACTTAATCCCTACCACTGCAACTGCAACTATTAAACCTATTAAGAAAAGAAGTATCAGGGATTTTTTACTATCCTGGGAAACATTCGTGTCTTCAACTGAAACAGGATTATCACCAACTGACATTTTAGTTTCATTGAGGAAAGAACTATTTTCTTCCATTATAATTTCTGAAGCATCGGGGATGACTATAGCAAATGGTGAAAATCCAGGTGACTTTGCTTCATAATAGAAATAATCCCCATCCTCATCTATTATCGATGTTTCCAAAGAGTTCCACATACCACCCGAATAGCGATACGAGGCCGTCTAATTAGAATTTCAGCATAAAAGCTTATCCTTTTTTTTCGTAATCCTCAGCACCTATTTTTTGTGTGTGTGGGGGGGGCGGTAGCTATAAATATCATAAATCTGGCCCGCCTCATGGCTAAAAAA